>Ga0209647_1000208_pt1 | contig 54675 bp, 48 predicted proteins | sample GraSoi_2013_60cm_FD_185827 | JGI IMG/M metagenome (GOLD analysis project Ga0209647, IMG submission 185827) | Grasslands soil microbial communities from the Angelo Coastal Reserve, California, USA - Sample 9_17_2013_60cm (SPAdes) (version 2) | ecosystem: Environmental > Terrestrial > Soil >...
CTCTCAGTCAGCTCGCGGCAAAGTCTGCTCAGCCCCTGCCTTCTAGTGATTTCATACACGAGAAGCCCGCCCTCCGGCATAATCTGCCCGCACCGGTCACCCGGCTCATCGGACGGGAATGGGCGGTGGAGCGGCTGCGGCGGTTGCTGGGACGCGACGAAGTGCGACTGGTCACGCTCGTTGGGCCGGGGGGGAGTGGCAAAACGCGCCTGGCTATAGACACGGCAGGCGCGTTAGCTGACGCGTTTGCACAAGGCGTGTACTATGTAGGACTCTCCGGGGTGCGTGACCCCTCCCAAGTACCCATGAGCATCATCCAGGGATTGGGCATGACCCCCGCGCCCAGCAAGCCCCTGGTCCAGAGCCTGATCACGCACCTGCAAGAGAAAAAGTTGCTGCTGGTGCTGGACAATTTCGAGCAGGTGGCCCAAGCGGCTAGCACCGTGGGCGAGCTGCTGGCAGCGGCTCCTGGACTGAAGATACTGGTGACCAGCCGGGTGGTGCTGCATCTCTATGGAGAACGCGAGTTCAGCGTGCCGCCCCTGGATGTACCTGATCCCAGCATAGTGACGAGTACGGATGAGTTGTGGCAATATGCAGCTGTCCAGCTCTTCATGGAGCGAGCGCAAGCGGTAGCGCCGGAGTTTGACTTGACGGTCGACAACGCAGAAAGTATTGCGCAGATCTGTACCCGGTTGGACGGGTTGCCATTAGCGTTGGAACTGGCAGCGGCAAGAGTCAAGGTATTGCCGCCAGCACTGTTGCTGGAACGACTTTCGGTGGTAGGAGCGCGACTCTCGGTGCTGACCGGAGGAGCGAGGGACCTGCCCAACAGGCAGCAAACGCTGCGTAATACCATCACGTGGAGTTACAACTTGCTCTCCTCGGATGAGCGGCAGTGGTTTGCCCGGTTAGGAGTGTTCGCTGGAAGCTGGTCGTTTGAGGCGGCGGAAGCGTTGATGTGGGGTGGAGCAGCAGAACAGGGAGCTACACCTGCACACGACTCCTTATTGGAGGTGCTCGAGCAACTGGTGGATAACAGCCTGGTGTTACGGCTGCCGGTTGCGGGTGGGCAGATGCGCTTTATGATGCTGGAGACGCTGCGCGAATACGCGCTGGAACGGTTGGTTGAGCGCGGGGAGCTAGAGTGGCTGCGGGACTGGCATGCCTGCTATTACCTGGGGGTGGCTGAAATGGCCGAAGTAGGCTTGCGAGGCGCACAGCAATTGACCTGGCTGGCGCGACTGGTAGCAGATCGGAAGAATTTGCGGGCGGCCCTGGGGTGGTCGTTGCAACGAGCCAGAGAGAGAGCAACGATGCACGGCCTTTCCACTTATGTCTATGGATCGACCGAAGAGACCAGGGATGCTGCCGGGTATGAGACGTTGTTGACCGGAAATACTCCTGGCGCCCGGCTGGTTGCTGTTGAGGTGTGCTTGCGGCTGGTTGCTGCTCTCAGACCCTACTGGGAATGGCAGGGCTACTTGACTGAGGGGCGTGAATGGTTGGAGGCAGCCCTGGCGATACCCATCGAGGAGGGAGCTGCTAAGACGATACTTGCGGCGCGGGCCAAAGCATTGAGCGAGGCTGCGCATATAGTGGTTTTGCAAAACGAGCAGACCAGGGCAGTAGAACTGGCTGAAGCAAGTATCGTTCTCTGGAGGCAACTGGACGAGCCGGGCGGGTTAGCGACTGCGCTGTTTCACCGGAGTTGGGCAGCGATTGCTCAGAGCGATCATGAACTGGCAAAACGCTTCTGCGAGCAGGGCCTGCAAATGCTTTCTTCGCCAGACGACATGTGGCTACGTGCCCAACTGCTGTTTTACCTGGGCGACGCGGCAGGGTTCACCACTGACTTCGAGCGGATGTGGTCTCTTCTTGCTGAAAGCAGGAGGCTGTTTGAGCAACTGGGGGACAAAAGTGCGGTAGCCGATGTGTTGAAAGACCTGGGCGGAATGCTGGTAGTCGAAGGCAGATATGCAGAGGCCGTTGAGTACCTGTTAAAGAGTATTGAGTTGAGCCATGAACTGGGTCACAAGCAATTCATTTCCACAGGCATAGGATTGTTAGGATTTGCGTTTGGAATGAGAGAGGGGCCGGAATCGGCTCCGGCGAGCCTAAAGGCGGCACAGATGTGGAGTGCAGCAATAAACATGCAACAGGCGAATGGCTTTAATCACTGGTTAGGAAGCTATAGCCTTGCGCAAGAAACAATCTTGCAGATTCGTGCCCGGGTGGACAAAGCGAGTTGGAGGGAAGCCTGGCTCACTGGCCGGGCACTCAGCGAAGAGCAGGTGGTTGCCCTTGCCTTTCGCCTGGCTGCGGAAGGATCTTAAGAATTCACATGCTGCGAAATGGATGAATGCCCTGTAGAGTCGTTGACCGGCGTTCCAGGCCGATACAGTTCATTGCATTACTACATCAATTTCGCTCACACATGGTTGATTGGGTGTATGGTAAAATATTTACGGTAATGATACAATAGCCTTCATTCGATACGGAAAAATTTATCTGCGTAGCTCGATTATATTCCTAAGCTGAAAGGATCGGAACGTGTACAGGTACAAGGGCTTTGATAGCGTTCAATGTGGAGACAGCATGTCTGCGCTTGAGGCGATGGTCAATGCCTGGATGGAGTCGGAGCACCCGCGCATCCGACATGTCTGCCAGAGTATGCGTGGTGAACATATTCTGCTTAGCTTTGTCTATGAGGTAACACGAGAACTTGAACAGCGTGTGACTGCACAGGCGCAGACAACACTTTCCAGGTACTTCGATGATGACTATGTAGATGAACGGCCTACAGGTTCACGCGTCCCAGTGACGCCACCGCCCGTACACTAGCTGTGTTTCAGACTGCATTTAAAACGCCTACCAACCAGTGTCAAGGATTATGATGGCTTTTCCATATGTTATTTACTGTACTCCCGAGGGAGAAATACACGAGGAGCCACGTTTGCGTGCCCTCAGTTTTGGTGGTCGACCTTTGGAGTCCACCGAGCTAATACCTTTGCCTGATGGGGCTACGCTTTCGATGATGCCTGATCGACTGGCGATAGGAGTGAGGGGATCAGGCGAGCGACAGGTGATTGCTCAAACGCGTGGATGGGCCGCTGCTGCCTTGCTACCTATCGGCTATACGCGCACCTTGCTACCCGCATATGAAAAAGTGCCGGATACCGAACCTCTGCCTTTCTTTGGCTACAGTGCCATTGCTGGCATGAATGGTCGACTGTACGTAGCGGCATTGCGAACCGATGATCCTCACAAGTGGCATCCACGCGCGTTCAATAGACGCAACTTGACACGACTGGTGCATGAGAAACAGGCCGCGTTACCCAATAACCGGGTGGTGGCGCAGCATGCGCACTGCGCGCTTGACTACTCCTGCCCAACAGCGAGCAACCTGTTCTTCGGACGCTGGGAAATGGCGATAGCCGTCTCGCCGGGCTGCAATGCGCGTTGTATTGGCTGCATCTCCAAGCAGGAAGAGGAAGACCTGATCTCACCACAGGACCGACTGACCTTCATACCGGCAGTAGAGGAGATACTCGCAGTAGCCATACCTCATTTAGAGCAGGCTGAAGATGCGATTGTGAGTTTCGGGCAGGGCTGCGAAGGCGAGCCGTTGTTGCAGTGGCGGCGCATCGAACAGGCGATCAGGGCCATGCGCGCGCGAACCAATAGGGGGATAATCAATATAAATACCAATGCCAGCAACCCGCGCTGGCTGCAGCGGCTCTACGATGCAGGTTTGGATACGATTCGCGCAAGCACGATCTCTGGGCACCCGGAGACATATACTGCTTATTACCGGCCCCTCGGATATAGCTTTGAGGATGTCAAGGAGTCGCTGAAGCGTGCGCGCGATGCAGGTGTCTATAGCTCGATCAATCTGCTGTGTTTCCCTGGTATGGTCGACCGCGAACGCGAGGTGGAGGCGCTGCTTGCGTTTGTGAAGGAGACAGGACTGCGGCTAATCCAGTTGCGCAACCTGAATATTGATCCCGAGGTGCTGCTGCCGCGCATGCCAGAGCTGGATTCGATGGGTGTGGCCTTGGGGATGCGCAGGATGATTGAGATCATCAGGCAAGAAGTACCCCAGGTCGAAATTGGCAATTTCACAAGGCCGGTGAAAAGGGAGCAGGCTACCTTTTCCTTTTCTTCTTTGTGATCTTCTTTCCCGAGAATTTTATTGGCTTGACGGCAGTTTCTCTGGCCGAAGGCCGGTTTTGAGGCGTATCCGGTGGTAAGATAGTAATCTGTTCGGACTTTACAGGTGAGCCACGCCTTTCAAATAAGTCGCGGAGAGGGCCCTGGATTGGAACTTCTTCACGCTCTTTCAGACCGAAGTGAACGAGGACATCATCTAAGTCAATCACAAATTCATCGACTCTGTCGGCGGCAAAAGCACGTTCTATGAGGGGAAGGGCTTCTACTGCTTTGAGATGCGCTAGATTAACGATAAGAAAAGCGTTGAGTTCAAAATCGTTCTCTTCAAAGGCCTCTAGCTGTTTGGTGATGGCAGCGATAGCCTCGGAACGGCTCTCGGGATGCCTTTCACCGATCTCTTCCAGTCCGTTTGCAGCGTAACTACGTGAGTACATTTCATTGGACGAATCAGCCAGATATGCTGTAAGTGCGGGGATAGCTGCCGGGCCGATCAAGCCGTAGACCGATGGCAGTTCTTCAAGCATCCACTCGTCATGTTCCAATTCAGCAAGCAGGTGTACCAATGGCTCGCTTGCAGCTTCGGCATGAAGTTGTCCAAGCGCACGGATGGCATGAATAGGTGCCCAGAATTCGGGTTCATCTTCTTCGCCTTCTTCTAATTCGATAGTGCGTATTTCATGATCCGTTGCCATGCGAATCAGGTCTGGAATGTGTTCTGGGCCAAGACCCAGTTCAAGATAGTTGGGCCATGCATCAGGTACAACCGGCTCTGCTTCACCAAGGGTAAGCAGCTTATCAACTGGTGATGTATATGTTGTGTTCATTTCATTCTCCTTTTTTCACTTCGTCCACACTTTGCCAATTCCGCGACGCGCGCAGCAATCTCCGAGCCGCTACCACGACAGGATCAACACCAAGCCATGCCAGGCAGTCGCGAGTCATGCAGCCCTCGGGCGTGCCAAGGTCATGGCCGCGATAGAAGCAGGGCATGCAGGGCAGGTCTAATTTCACCACTACTGCCTGCTGTCCAGGTACGCCGCCCGTGTAGGGTCCCCAGGCGACAGAGTTTGACAGGCCGAAGATAGCGACGGTGGGGGTGCCTACGGCTGTTGCCAGGTGCATCGGCCCGGCGTCGTTGCCTACGAAGAGATCGGCTTCTGCTAGCACTGCTGCTGCGACGCGGATGCTGCCTTTGCCTGCAAAACTGCGTACAGGCATGTCCGACTGCATCATACCCATGATGTGGTGATGTAGTTCGGTTTCTTCGGGGCCACCCATGAGGAGTAATTGGCCGCCTACGTCGTGGTAGAGCGTGTCGGCCAGCTGGGCAAAGCGCTCTGGAGCCCAGCGGCGCGCTGTGCTGTAGCCACCGCTGCCGGGGTGCATGGCAATGATCGGACGTTTAACGCTGGCGGCCGGCTTATCTCCATACAGCAGTTGGCGGGCCTGCTGGCGTTCCTCCGCGTTGATTGGCACTGTCAGCTGTTTATTACTGGTGGTTGCGCCTACCGCCTCCGCTACTGCCAGGTTATATTCGGCTTCATGCATAGCTCCAAAGCCGCGGTCTTTGACACGGACGTTGAGGAACCAGCCGTGCCCATTATCTAAGCCGACGCGCCATTTTGCTCCTGTGGCTCGCATTAAAAGCTGGTGCTTCAAGCGGCCGAAGAAGAGGGTCAGGTGATGGAGCAGAAGTACGGCGTCATAGTCACCTTCACGCAGCGTGTGCCAGAGTGGCCGGAGACGGAGCAGATTGCGTGGATTTTTGAGCAACTGCTGGGGGTAGTCAAAAAGGTATTTATCCAGCACAATGACGTGGTCGATGACCTCCCAGTCGTCGAGCAAGCCGGCGGAGGCGGGTGTGACAAGCAGGTCGATACGTGCCTGCGGGTAGGTTTCACGCAGGGCGCGCAGGGCAGGTGTGGCTAACAGGAGATCGCCAATCGTTGCCAGCTTAACGACAAGGATGTGGGCATCTGGCGGTAGAGAGATGTGTTTTTTGTGCATAGATGCTAGTATCATTGCCCTCGTGACCATGCATAGTGCAATAACTTGCAATATTCCTGAAAGCCGATACGACGATAGAGAGCAATACTCATATCTGTAGGTGAAAGGACCGCTACACGGTAGCCCTGTTTACGAGCCTCACGCAGAGTATGGAGTGTCATCGCTGCTCCTACTCCCTGGCGCCTGGCCTCTGGAATGGTAGCGACACCGTAGATACCTGCGACACCTGCATGAAAGAGCAGGGAAGTAATGGCGACGGGTTCGTCATACAGCCAGCCGAGATAGTGGTGCCAGGACATACCTTTACCGAACCCGGTATTGGCGTAGGTATCATAGTAGACTTGCGCACCCCCGGCTGACGTGCCGAAACCTTTCTTCTCGATGGAGCAAAGTATTTTCAAGGTCTCCAGGTCCTCGATTTCTGTGATTGTAAGCTCCTGATTCAGGGGGATGTTCTCGTTCGTTGCAAATAAGTCCACTGCCATTCCCGGAGTCTGATTTCTATAGATGAAATCGTGCGCCCTCAGAAATGTCGCCAGGTTGCCCGGATGCATTGAAGGTCCAACGGACCAGCCTGGGGTCACCCGGCGTGCCTGGAAGTAGTCAATCATTTGATTGATTTTTGCATCGACATAAGCTTTATCGTCGCTTGCAAAACGTGTGTGCAGTACACCGCTGAAGCCAGGCAGAGGAGTTAAAAACCATAACAACTCTGGTGTTTTATGCAGTTCTCCCTGTGGCAGTCCACGGCCAAAACAAGCCATCTCCTCGGTGAAGTTAGCAACAATGGCCTCCCCTATTGCCGGCGTTGCCAGGTTTTGTAGAATCAAGCTCATTCTTCCACCTCTTGTTTATCTAAGTGACGGAGGCTATTCCTGAGTTTATTTTGTACGACCTCGAACACCTGTGCTGGCAAGATATTTTTCATGCACTGTGTTGTGTTGAAACGACAATCGGCTGTATCTTTTGCATTGTAGCATGGACTGCACCAAATAGCACTTCGTAAGATTGTGGCCCTAGGACTTACAGGGCCAGACAGTGCAGGATCGGTGGGGCCGTGTATGGCGATAAGCGGTGTGCCAACAGCTGCCGCTATGTGCATAGGGCCACTATCACCACTGATAACCATATCGGCTCGTTGCAGGAGGGCAACGAGCTGGGGCAGGCTCGTCTTGCCGGCCAGGTTGAAGGCGTGCTCGCGCAAACGACTCGTTACAAGCTCGATAAGCGGCAAGTCGTTGGAGGCTCCTGTCAAAACTACTTGAGCGTCTAACTCGCTAATGAGTTTATCTATCAATGTTGCCCAATAAGGGATAGGCCAGCGCTTGGAATGCCCGTTATTCGAGCTGACGTGGCAGGCAATCAAGGGTTTCGCCGGTTGTACACCTTCCTGAAGTAACAGTTGTTCCAGTTGCTGGCGTGCCTGTGGATCGACATACAGGTGTGGTACGCGGTCTGCCGGGGTAACGGTTGCACCGGCGGCCTGTGCCAGCTCGAGGCAGTAATCTACCTCGTGTTTGTGGTCGTTCAAACTCCAGTGGCGACCCGGTACATTGTCGGTCATAAAACCAGGATAGCTTTCGCGACCGAAACCCACACGCCGTTGCGCGCCGCTCAAGACTGCTAATAGACCTGCCCAGTTGCCATAGATACTGAGTGCAATGTCATAATGACCTGCGCGAAGACGACGCAACAGGGTGTATGCCTCGCGCCAGTTTTTAGGTTGGAGCAGGGCTTTGGGGCGACGCCAAACGTTCGGGTCGTAGGTGATGATTTTGGCAAGATCGGGGTCGTTATACACGACCTTAGAGCTTGCGGGCAGTGCGAGCAGGTCGATTTCCGCTCCTGGATAGGTACGTTTCAAGGCGCGTACGGCGGTCATCGAGAGTACGAGATCACCGATTAGGTCCAGGCGAATTACCAGGATGTGCTGTGGGTGGGCGCTCAGTTGCGTCAGGGCGGGATATTTCCTGCCCAGTCTTCCTAACCAGAGCAGGCCGCCGACCAGGCTCATGAGGAGATAGATAGACTTGCCCAGGATAGCTTTGCCGGTGCGTATAGCTTGCTTGCGCAACCTTCCTTGCGGGCCTGGCGGGAGAGGATAGCCGTAGCTGTCCAGATTATGTTGTTGTTCGTATGTTTGTGACATTGGTTTTTAGTGTGCCTATGGGGCTAGCGCCCCCCGCATCCCCGGTATGACATAAGTTTGTCTACTGCCTCCATTACCTGCTCTTCGGTTATGAGACGCACGCACGGGTGAGCTGCCAGTTCTTGTGGAGAGAAATCCAAGCGTCCACAGGGAATGGCATGGCACGTTGGGCAGCACTGCGTGGATGCCAGCACGATATGTCGCTCTCGTGCACCCCAGGGGCCGAAAATGCGCGGGTCGGTTGGTCCGAACAACTGTACAGTGAGTGTATCCTGTGCCACTGCCAGGTGGAGCGGCCCGCTATCCACACTCAGGGCGAGCAGCGCTCTGCCCAACAAAGCTGCCAACTGACCTACCGCGGCATCTGTTACCAGCACGGCAGGTAATTGCATGCCCCTGGCAATCTCCTCCAACATAGGCCGTTCGTTTTTACTGCCTGTGAGGATAATACGAACTGGTGCGGAGATTGTCAAGGATTTAGTGAGGGTATCCGCACAGGCGGACCATCCCCAGGTGCGCCAGAGTTTGACCGCTGCCCCGCTGCCGGGGTGAATTACGACAAGATGAGAGTCTGAATCGATGCCTTCCTTGTTGAGGCGCTCGGTGACCCATTTCTGTTCTCCGGGCGTGGGAGTGAATTGTAGGGGATAGCGTTCTGGCGCATATGGCTCGGCAAGTGGTGGGTAGCCCAATGCTTGCAAGGCAGCGCTGGCGAGGTGCAGGTTGGAGATAGTGGCGTGTTCAGGCTGCTGAAATGGCAAGGCATGGGTAAGAAATGACTTGCCGGGCTCAAGGGCGTAACCGATGCGACGAGGGATACGTGCAAGGTAGAGCAAGGCTGCACCCCACCAGAAATCGGGGCGCAGGTTGATGGCCAGGTCATAATGACCGAGCCGTAGTTGTTTGGCAACGTTGAAGAGCAGGATGTATGGTGCCAGCGCTTTTTGTGCGGTCCGTTGGAAACCAGGGAATGGGCAGGTAAGTAGACGATCGATGTCAGGGTGACGGGCGACTACCTCACTTGACCACGGGCCTACCATCATGGTGATGTGGGCGCCGGGTGCCTTTTGTTTGAGTGCGTGAAAGACTGGCGTTGTCATTACCAGGTCGCCGAGGTGGTCCGGGCGTAGCAGTAGAATACGTGGTGTATTACTTACCGGCTTTACTGCCGATCGTGCGCCAGGTGCACCGAGCAGGCGTACGATCAATAGAATTAAGTTGCGCAGAAGACGTTTCAAAGTACAACCCTGCTCCAGGGATTATCTGGTAGATAGAACCAGGCACGTCGCTTGTGGGTGCCTGGTTCTATCTGAATTGCTACGGGTCTTACGCTTTTTTCTCAGAGCCGAGAATGGTGTTGATAGTTGTGCCGCAGACAGAGCATTGACCCTTTAAGGCGGGTTTACCGTTCTTCATGGTAACCCTCTGCGGGTCTTTCATCTCTCTCTTTGTTTTGCACTTGACGCAATAATACAGATCAGCCATGGTGAAGTTGCCTCCTTACATCCATACTAATAGATACTGACAATCCCCTCGTTGGGGTGTATTGCACGCGACAGGTAGACTTCGTATCCCTGTGTTTGCAGCTGCTCCTGCACTCTGCGAGCGTAGGAGAGTTCAGAGAACGGCGCAAAGAGCGTAGGGCCTGTTCCAGAAAGGCGCACAACCGGGGCGCCCGCCTGTAGCAGGTCTGCCCTGGCGCGGGCGACCTCCGGATAGTCTTCGAGCACACTACGCTCGAAACAATTATGCAGGTCTTCCAGTCGTGGCATTTGCCTTGCATTTACTGCCGCCCTAACCGCTCGGCTGTGCGTATCATCACTATAATCACTGCTGGGCAGGTTGCGAAAAACTGCCGCAGTTGAGACGCGGATCGCCGGCTTGAGTAAGAGAAGCCAGCGCATCGACCCGGGCCAGTAGGGGGCGAGAGCGGTCACTCGCTCGCCGCGCCCCTCGCAAAGCGCGAGGCCGCCGTTCAGGAAGAACGGAACGTCAGAGCCTAGTGAAATCGCCATGTCAAGCAGGTCTGACGGAGAAAGGGGCAGTTGCCACCACTGCTGCAATGCGCGTAAAACGGCAGCAGCGTCACTACTTCCTCCCCCTAATCCGGCTGCCACGGGGATACGTTTGTACAATTCGATTAAAACTCCTTGCCTGGGTGCCAGGCGCTGGCGCACCAGTTGCGCGGCGCGTAAAGCCAGATTGTCGTCGTTGCTGAGCTCGGCAATGGTAGACACCAGTTGTACCCGGCTGTCCTCGATCGGACTGAGGCAGATGGTATCGTAGAGATCGACGGTTTGCATAACCGTTGCCAGGTCATGATAGCCATCAGCTCGACGTCCCAGTACATCGAGGGTCAGGTTGATCTTTGCATACGCTCGAACAAAGCAAACGCCGTCAGAAGTTTGTGCTCGCTGTGCGTGACTCATGCGTGCATTGTGCATAGAAATGAGATACTTGTCAAGCGTAAATCCCAGAAAGGGGGATCAATAGCCAATAATTACTGCTTGTCGAGCGTGCGTTCGTAATCTGTGCTATACTCATGCTTGTACAGGTAGGTAAGTACATCTGTAACCCTTTTTTCCTGTATTGCTCTTCATCCCGTCTGTTTTGTGGTAGGTTGCATGGAAGTTACTGTCGCTTATTATCATTCGTTGCTACATCCCGACATTGTGAAACGTGATTTTGAAGAGATTCGTTCGGCGGGCGCGGGGAGTATTGTCTACGCCATACACGAACAGGAGGCGCAGCGCTGGCCTCGTGATTTGGAACGCGGCCTGGCGCAGGCTCAGGATGCTGGGCTGAAAGTACATTTGAGCCTTGGCCGTTACGGGAATCTGTTTGCTGGCCCATCCCTGGTGCCGAGCTGGTATACATTTCGCCACCCTCAATCACGCGTGATGGACCGGCATGGCCGCCATCATGAAATCTCCTGTTTTAATCATCAATCGTTTCGCCGCTGGCTTTTCAAGGAAATTGAGTATTACCTTTCTAAGTATCCCATTAATGGCATTCTGATCGATGAGCCTCGTGGTCTCGAGGTGACCTGCTTCTGTTCGGTATGCCGGGCGCTTTGTCCTGATGTGACCGACCTGGAGCGTTTTCGACGGCGCTCGATGATCGAATTTCTAGGCGAGTTGTGCGCGTGTGCCAAACGAGTCGATGAGCATATAAAGACGACCGTAGTGTTGCTGCCGCAGGACATTTCGCAGGTTGAGGACCTTGCATTGATGCCGCACGTGGATACGATTGGCTGTCATCTCTTCTGGAATTTGCTGAATGTAGACATTACAATGGTGGAAAAGTGGGGACGCAGCGTTGTCGAGACGACTCGCCTGCACGAGAAGCGCAGCCAGCTCTGGCTACAAAATTTCAGTCTTGATGATAGCGGTGAGAAGGATCTGGAAGTGGCTTTCTCGCATATACTGAGCGTTGAGCCAGATGGGCTGGGTTGCTATTACTACTGGCGCAATAATGTAAACCCGGAGCGTGTTTGGGAGGCTACTCGGGGGTTATTGCGACGCATACCTCGCCGCCAGTTGCACTGGCAGGTGACGATGTCTGACCGGCAAGGAGAGAACTAAGGATATTGAATATGTAAGGACGGAGTGGATACAGCGTGCCATGTCCACTCCGTCCTTACATATTCAATAACAGTAGTTATGACCTGCTTGTGAGGCCGGACATGGCTTCCTTCTCTTCGTGGTGTACTTTCTCCAGTAGTTCGCGCAGGGCCTTGATCTGCTCTTGGGTAGTGGCGTCGGTGTCGCTGGCTGGCAGAATGACGGCCTGTATACCCAGGGTCAAGAGGGTATAGGCGTCAGCTTCGCTGAGGTCGGCATCTACATTGAGGAGGGCGGGGAAGCGCACTGCTTCGCGCACAGCGCGATAACGCAATACATCTTCGATGGACATAGTGCCGATGTTGTTGGTCAGCGAGAAGTCCAGGTGTACCGCTGCAATATTATCAAAAGCTGTCAGGTTGCGAATGAAAAGCGGGTACGTGTCTCCTTCTTGCATCGGTACAGAGACGACCATTTCAAGGTCTTTGACTTGCAGCGCGAGCAAACGCGCCGGGGCGTGCAGTGGGAGCACGATAAAATTCACACCCTGTTCTTTGAAGTGCTCGAAATTTTCGCGATCCAGCTTATCCCAACCACCGGTGATGTGTAGTCCGCAGGAGACGTTGTCACCGCTGGCTTGAGCAGCATCGATAGTCTGTTTGAGCGTTTCAAGAGTTGATGTATTCTTGCCATTCCAGGTGAAGAGCAGCCCATCTGCTCCAGCTTTAATAGCCGATTCGGCATGTTCGGCGTCGATAGTTGAAAATTCGACGACGAGAGCTGCGGCGCGAGGTTTGGTCTGGGTTTTACTTTTGCCTACAAAACCTATGCCGCTGCCGCCCTGCGCTCGCCGTGCCTGTGCGATCATATCCAGCAATTTAGCCATTTTGTAAAGTTTCTCCTTATTGTTTCACTGAACATTGTAGTAAGCAAGGGTTGCTTTGCATCTTCAAGAATGTACAGTGTGTAGTTGTGCGAGACGTACGGGTATCTATAAGATACTCGTTGATTTATTATATCACCTTTAGGAAAAGCCGTAGTTCCTATATTGCTTGCTCTAACAGGTGCCATCAATTATAATAGCGAGGTCACATCCAGGGTTCCCGATCGGTAAGTAGAGATATGGGGGCCTATAGATAGGTGGAAGCGTCCTATGTTGCAAGAAGCTATTGACGAGTATATTGCCTCGCTCGCTTTAAAGGAGCAGGGCCAAGGTGGTGCCAACCAGAATACAATAGTGGCCTATCGTAATGACCTGAACCAGGTCTGTGCGTATCTAAAGCGGCAGCAGCTAGATAACTGGCAGCAGGTCACCCGCGAGCATATTGCGGGTTATCTACTGGAAATGCGTGAAGGTCAGGCATATCGCCCCACTACTATAGCACGCAAACTGGCTGCTTTGAAAACCTTTTTCCGCTATTTGCGAAGCACAGGAATGATTACAACTGATCCTCTTGAAAAGCTGGATACGCCGCATATCCAGAGAGAAATGCCGCATATTTTGAGCCAGGAGCAAATTGGCAGTCTCTTCCGCCAGGTAGAAGTCGAGACAGCAGCCGGGATGCGCGACCTGGCCATGCTACATATGCTGTATGCGACGGGTATGCGTGTCAGTGAGCTTGTTTCTTTGAACCTGGGTGATTTTGATGCAGGGCAGGCGACAATAGTTTGTCCGGGACGTAATGGTCGCAGCAAGCGCGCGCGTGTTTTGCCTCTTTCCGCAGTTGCTGTGGAAGCGACAAAACGGTACCTGGCGACTGCGAGACCCCGCCTGGTAGCACGTCACCTCGAGGAGCAGTCGTTATTTTTGAACCACCATGGCGAACGACTGACGCGCCAGGGCTTCTGGTTGATTATCAAGGGCTATGCGCGGCAGGCGGGCATTACGGAGATTACGCCGCATATGCTGCGACACTCGTTTGCTATTCTGATGCTGCAGGGCGGAATGGAGCTGCGTTCGGTGCAGGAATTGCTGGGTCATGCCCATATTTCTACTACGCAGGTCTATAGCCAGCTTGCCCGCGAAGGCATTACTACGGGCGTTTGACCTTGCATACAGATGATGTAGAAAGCGAAGCAAGATGGATCTTTACGACCAGGTAGTAGAGGCTGCAGCGGTTATTCAATCTCGTTCTGGCTTGAAACCTGTCGTCGGGTTGATTCTGGGTTCGGGGTTGGGAGACCTGGTGGCTGAGATGCGGGATGCCACGGCCATTCCTTACGGGGAGATCCCGCATTTTCTGCGCTCGACCGTTGCTGGGCACGTGGGTCGCCTGCTGCTGGGCATGCTTGAGGATGTGCCGGTGGTGGTTATGCAGGGACGTTTCCATTTCTACGAGGGGTATGCACTCCAGGCGCTCACGCTGCCTGTACGGGTGATGAAGGTGCTAGGTGCACGAACGCTGATTGTTACTAACGCGGCTGGTGGATTGAACCCGGCTTATCACCCGGGGGACTTCATGCTGATTAGCGATCATATCAATATGCCGGGGCTGGCGGGGGCGAATCCACTGGTTGGGCCGAATGATGAGCGCCTTGGCGAACGCTTCCCACCGTTAGCCAGGGCTTATGATGCCGGATTACGCGCGCTGGCTCATACGGTTTCATCTGCATGGCCTGAGATTACGCTGCACGAGGGCGTGTATGCTATGGTGGGCGGGCCGAGCTACGAGACGGGCGCGGAACTGAGGTTTCTGCGCATGATTGGGGCCGATGCGGTCGGTATGTCTACAGCGCCGGAGGTGGTGGTGGCGCGTCACATGGGTATGCGCGTGCTGGGGCTAAGCCTGATCACGAACAAGGCTACGGGCGTTGAGACGGAAGAGGTTAACCATGCCGAAGTGCTGGCTACGGCTGATGTTGCCCGGCCCAGGTTCGTGGCGTTGATGAGGGGGATTGTGGGGGGGATAGCTAATGTGCCTTCTTGATTCTGACCTCTATCCATCTCCAACTGGAGTGCTTTCCTTGCCAATCCGCAAGCACTACAAGGTAATATATTCCAGAATCAACCGTTGAAGAAACTGTATAGTTCCAGGTTGTTTTACCATTGGGCGTGCACGCTTGCGTCTGTTGGGTTGTAGTAAAGTTAAGGCCGCTCACATCCCCAGGGAAAGGTTGTTGGATGGTTCCAATTGATTCTAATCGTGTCCCGTTGTCTGTCTTTATGTCGCTTGATACATTTGCATCTTTTGTCAGCCAAAGTTTGCAAGTAACATCAGATGCTTGAATAGGGCTATTTGCCTTATCGATTATTAAGGCCGACAGAGAATAGCTGGTGCTATTATTTGCTGTCTCTGAAGAAATAAAATCTGTTATTTGGGGCTCACTTAAGGTTACAATTTCTGGTGTACTCGTGATTACTGGCGGTTGGGTGATTCGCACTACGGACTTTGATCCCGAACTTGTCTTGTGTGTTGTGACTGTTGCTGGCCTGTGGTGCACGAATGCTCCTACTGCAAAGCCGCTGATCAGTCCAGAAAGGGCGAAGAGAACAATAGCGATGGTGGCGATTTTGCGAGTCTGTGGGTTTAATTTGCTTGAACTTTGACCATATACGGTTTGCATTTTATAGACTCTTTTTCTAGTGATTTCCTGATTGCTTTGACTTCTGAACTTCATCATAACATATGATGAGATTGCTCCTGTTGTAATGAACGAGAAATAGCCAGATTTGGCCCCTATTTGGTGTGTTTTTGTTGAGGGGATTGTGCAAGAGGAACAAGACCGATACGGCACATCTGAAACCGTGGGGGCAAAAGTCACGTTCAACTGAGCGTGAACAACCCCTTTAATCTGTGCTTACGGTACGCGGGTATTGCCCCCACGGTCTGAAAAGCGAGCACGGGATGGGCGACAGGAGCGGAGACGAGAGCGGTGGCGCACTGCGCCTTGTGGGAGACCCCCGACCGTCTTGTGGAGACCTTTGACCATCTTGTGGGAGATTCCGACCGTCTTGTGGAAGACCTCCGTAAGTTGTGACGGGAGATACACGCCAGGCCGGTCCTGCGAACGCTGGCCGGCCGCATGGCGTCGTGTTCCCGGCCTTGCAGTATGAAGGGGTCGAGCACGCACTGCTGGCGCAACGCTTCACCTTTACCACGCACGAAGGTGGTAGTGAATAGACCAGCTTGCAAGGAGTTTTGCTCGCTTCCAACAGGTATGTGAAGCCGAGCCAGTGCTCTACGACGTAGAGAGCAGGGGTTGGCACCTGTTTCGCTACGCGGAGGTCTTGTAGGTGTCGACGCAGACGATCCATTTTGCTTCAGTGAAGACGGAGGCCGAGGTTTCACCTGGTTCACACATTACCACTTTCAGAGCATGACATCTGCCGCGCAGCGCGCTATACTGCTTCTTGCAAGTAACAAGGAGACAAATGTCCCACGGCCAACCGAAGGTGGCTTGACTCCCTGCGGCAGTGATGCGCCTTTCATTCCTGGGCTCCATCTAGCCACATGAGTGACGTTGTGTCAGAGGGCGGAATGCACCGGGAGCGTTGCTGCCTCTCTCAGGAGACGACGCATGAACAGACGTCTATCACAACCGACACATCAACAAGAACTCTCTGATCGCCTGCTAATCGAACATGCCTGTGCAGGTGATGACGCAGCCTTTGCTATCCTGGTGCAGCGCTACCATGGCCAGGTATACCGGCTTGTCTGTGCTTGCCTGGACGGGGACGAGGCCGACGATGTGGTGCAATTCGTCTGGGTCCAGTTCTATCGCTTCCTGTCCACCCTGCAGAGCAACCCGCCCTCCAGATGGAGCGAGACATCGCTCAAATCCTGGCTCTTGCGCGTCGCGCGGAACCGGTGCCTCGATGAACGACGCTGGCGCAAGAGGCATTCTCAGTTCTTCTTCTCTGCCTTGCAGGACGCGGGGGAAGAGGAGGTCCTGACGGCACTGCCTGATCCCGCGCCGCTGCCAGAAGAGCAGGCAGAACAACAGGAGGAGCAGGAGCGCTTGTGTGCTGCCATCCGTATGCTGCCGCCCAGAGCACGTACGATCGTGTGGTTGCGTTACACGGAAGAACTTTCTTTTAGCGATATCGGGTGCAGGCTACAGATTCCGACCTCCGTAGTCAAGACCGCCTTCTACCGGGCGTGTGTGAAGTTGCGTACGGCGCTCTCTCCGTAGTGGGAGGGCACGCCTTGGCCTCTACCAGTAGATACGTCCTAATAGAGACATCCCATCATCAAAGCACGAGATACGTGATTGTCTTCTGCCTATCAACAAGTTGCTGTCGAATGAACTCGCGGGTCCTCACCCAACTCCCTCTTTCGCCTGTATGATATGATAGAACATACAGGTAGTGATATTTTTTTGGCTGAGTAAGAAACATATTAGAGCGTGTGGAGCATATCCCTGGCGAGATGTCATCTAGCTAGAAAGAGGGAGGCTGTATGGGAGGATTTCATTTTATAGACCTGCTCGTGATTCTCGTCATCGGCTTGTTGATCGCTGGGCCGAAGGCGCTGCAATCGATGTCACGCGGTGCGGGCAAAGGTATGGGTCAGGCTAAGGCGATGAAGGACAAGGTGCTGGCTGAGTTGCCTATGGAGGAAATTTCTGAGATGTCACAGAAGATTCCGAGAATTCCTTTGAATACTCAGCAGGCCGTCCAGATGCTTTTGACTCCGGAGCAAGAGAAGAAAAAAGCGGAGACAAAAGAAAGTAACTCTCCACCCCCGGTTGAATAGAAGCATTCGCCCTCTTCTAATATCTATTGATGTGAAGATGAGTCGTGGTGAAAGCGCCTGCCGCGGGCATGCCCGCGGCAGGCGCTTTCACCACGACTCATGTGCTTACCTATTGTAAGGTAGCCTAACTCTTCTTCAGCGAAGCGATAAAGACGTCCACAGGAATAGCGGTGAGTGTCTCGAAGTTTGCCGTACCGCGCAAACCTAACTCCACCGAAACCCGCGTCACTGTCTCCGGGTCTGGAGCCTCCAGCACGGTGATGAAGTCATATGCTCCAAGTAGAGCATACTGGGATAGCACCTTTGCTCCTAGCGCCTCAACCTCGCTGTTCACCGCCTTGATTCGGTCTGGATTGTTCTTGAGGGTCTTCACTCCCTCTGGGCTTAAACGGCTCAACATGACGTACGTTCCCATTGCTCTCATGACCTCCTCTCAGTAGGTTGACACATTGACTCTTCACTAAATAGCAGCAGTTCACGATTGACATACGCTTTCTCTACCCAGCTAAGGAGATGGGTGAACAATCGCCGTGAATTATTGTACCACACTTCAAACCCCAGGATTTGCGCATGGTGGTGATGTGTTCCATGGGATCGCCTACTTCTCTATCAGCACCACAGCATAACAGGCTATCCCTTCCTGGCGGCCTGGGAAGCCGAGGCCATCGGTTGTTGTTGCTTTCACACTGACCTGATTGATATCAAGATGCAAATGTTCTGCCAGGTGGGCGCGCATGGCCTGTGTGTGGGGAGCCAGTTTGGGGCGTTCAGCGACGATGGTGGCATCTATGTTGCTAATCCTGTACTGATATTGACATAACAAATCGTAAGTATAGTCGAGGAAGACAGCGCTGGGTTGGTTTTTCCAACGCTCATCATTGGAGGGGAAGTGTTTGCCAATGTCATCGAGCGCTGCGGCACCCAGGAGGGCATCCACGATGGCATGGATGACTGTGTCGGCGTCGGAGTGTCCAGAGAGGCCGTGTTCGAAAGGGATGGTTACACCTCCAAGCACTAAGGGGCGGTTTGGAGCGAAGGCGTGGACATCGTAGCCAAAGCCGATACGCATAGTCATAGAGCGGTAAGTCCTTTAATGAGAGTCTCTGCAATCAACAGGTCCTCTTGCGTGGTGATCTTGATGTTCGTATAGGAACCGGGGAAGATAGCGACACGCTGTCCAAGCTGTTCCAACAATGCTGCGTCGTCTGTGACGTCTTGCTGCGCTAGGGGGGTGTGGTGGGCATGATGAATGAGCGGGAGCGAGAAGACCTGGGGTGTCTGGACGGCCCAAAGCTGTGAACGGTCAAGGGTGCTACGTATCCAGCCCTGCTGAACTTGCTTGATCGTATCTTTGACGGGAACGGCTGCGACGGCGGCCTGGTATTCCTGTGCTGCTTGTAATCCTGCTTCCAGTATCGAAAGGGTGACGAGTGGACGCGCGCCATCGTGAATCATTACCCAGTCAGTTGTTGGAGCAATTTCTAGCAGGGCGTCGAGACCTATGCGTACCGAGTCTTGCCTGCGTGTGCCACCGGCTACGATGCGGGCGATTTTGTGCCAGCCTTCTTGCTGGCAAAGCATTGTAGCACCGCTGATGCGCTCTGCATTGAGCACAAGGACGATGGTATTGATGATGGGAGAGGTTTCAAACACGTCAATAGTACGTGCAAGTGTGATACGCCCTGCCAGGGGTAACCAGAGTTTATCGCGTCCTTCCATGCGACGGCTGGAACCGGCAGCAACGATAACGGCCGCTGAGCTATTTTGCATATCTCAATATTGCTTTTGTTTTGATGAAGACGATTGAGGCGGTGGGGCGGCTAGACTGCCGATTCCTCCTCCCTGTTGCTTAGGGTGAGCAAAGATCATACGCCCCGCGACAGTTTGAAGCACGCGGGTTACTGTGACTTCAATCGTCATGCCCATGTACTGGCGGCCGCCTTCGACGACGATCATAGTGCCATCATCCAGGTATCCCACACCCTGGCCCAGTTCTTTGCCGTCCTGCATAATTTTGATGTAGATGTCTTCTCCAGGAAGTAGTACAGGTTTGACAGCGTTTGCCAGTTCGTTGACGTTCAGTACTTTAACACCTTGCAGCTCCGCAACACGGTTGAGGTTAAAGTCGTTGGTAATGATGGGACTATGCATGGTTTGGGCCAGTTTGACGAGCTTGCTATCGACCTCGTCGATACCCTCGACATTAGCATCGATGATTTTGATTGGGACGGTGGCATCTTTCTGCAAGCGGTTGAGCATCTCCAGGCCGCGCCGACCACGATTGCGACGCATGGTATCGGCGGAGTCAGCGATGTGCTGCAATTCGTTTAGCACAAAACGCGGAACAATCAGGGTACCGGTGATGAAGCCTGTCTGGCTAATATCGGCAATGCGGCCATCGATGATCGCACTGGTATCCAGCAATATCTGCGTGGATGGTTGGGGCTGTACTGTATTTGCTTTTTCACGTTCCTTGGTACGCTCTTTGTCGCGTTCCTCTTCGCGTTCACGTTCGCGCTCACGTGATGCTCTACGGGTGAAGAAACCTGTTTGAAAGAGGTGCGTAATATCGTTTTTACGTTGTATCGCGAGGGCAACGCCCAGGAAGCCAAACAGGACGGCCCCTACAAAGGGGAGGATGCGTCCCAGGTTTGCTGGCAAATTTGATAATGGGAAGGCGAGTAGTACCGAGATGATGAGTCCGACAATCAGTCCTATCACTGCTGCCAGCAGGTCACTGGCGGAGGTATTGCGCATCCAGTGGTAGGGTACAACAGTAATATAAGGGGTGATAAGAAACATGAAAAGTGCGCTTGCGGCCGCAATGCCAATCACCCACCAGATGCGGTCATTGGCAGAACCGGGAAACTGTCGTTGATCCAAAAAGTAAAGACTAACGACGGCAGCAATCGCAACGAGAGACCCGATGATACGGGCAATAGTTTTAACAGACATCCCTTAATCCTCCAAAAAGGTGTAATCTTGTGCGATCGAACACCTGTGAGGGGCAACGCGAGGTAGGGCATGTGGGCAGGAGTGATGATGATAAGAAAAAAAGATAATAGCAAAATGATGTCACCTGACCCTTGGTACTCAAGAAAGGTACCTGCACAATGCTAAACCATGAGCGTGCCCGTTAAGCCTTAAAATTGCCTTTGACGATTACGGAGTATACACTGTTACTACGATGGAATCAATAGTTAGGTTGTGTAAACCAGCGGAGCTTTTCGAAAAATCCTTTCTTCCCCTCCCCACGCGGGGAGGGAGGGAATACTTCTATCTATTAGTGTAACGCAACCGTCAATGTAGTGCAACCTCTAGGGCCACAGAAAGTGAGCTTGCTGCGAAAATTTTAAAATCTGGGGGTAGTCCCGAACCCGCCAGTTCAGCACTTACCTGGGCGCCCCCGCCTGCCTTGGGTACAATGCAGCGCTTAAAGCCGAGCTTTGCTGCTTCGCGCACGCGCAAGCCGAGGCGACTGACGGCGCGTAGTTCGCCAGACAGGCCCACCTCGCCAATCAGTGCCGTTTCGGGAGCGACATGTTTCTCGCGGTAACTTGAGGCAATAGCTGCTGCTACTCCCAGGTCAATAGCTGGTTCTTCTAAAGTGAAGCCACCTACGACGTTCGCATAGACGTCGTGATTGCCCACTGCTAAGCCAACTCTTTTGGTGAGTACAGCGAGTAACATCAAGAGGCGGCTGTATTCGATGCCGTTGGTAGTGCAGCGGGCATTGCCAAAATTACTAGGAATAACGAGCGCCTGTACCTCTACCAGCAAGGGGCGCGTTCCTTCCATGCTGACAACGACCGCAGAGCCGGTAGCGCCTGCATCCCGGTCACTCAGAAACATAGCAGACGGGTTGGGAACTTCTGACAATCCATCGCCGTGCATCTCAAATACGCCGACCTCGTGAGTTGCTCCAAAGCGGTTCTTCACGCCGCGTAGGAGCCGGTAGGTATGATACCGTTCGCCTTCGAGGTAAAGGACGGTATCAGCGATGTGTTCGAGTGCCTTCGGCCCGGCGACGGTGCCTTCTTTGGTGACGTGTCCGATGATAAAAATGGGAGTATGAGTGCTCTTCGCCAGTTGCATAAGTTGGAGTGTGCATTCACGCACCTGGCTGATGCTGCCGGGTGCCGAGGTTAGATGGCTAGAGAGCACGGTCTGAATCGAGTCGATGACCACTAAGGCGGGTTTGAGACGACTGACCGCCTCTGCAATCACATCAAGTTCGATCGAAGCGAGCAGGTAGAGTCGTTCGCCCATGATATCCAGGCGTTCGGCACGCATCTTGACCTGTTCGATCGATTCTTCACCTGAAACGTAGAGTACGGCTCCTGCGCTTTTAGCGATATTGCCCGCGACTTGTAGGAGCAGTGTAGATTTACCGATGCCTGGCTCTCCGCCGATCAGGGTGAGCGAACCGGCGACGAGACCACCGCCGAGTACGCGATCCATTTCTGGATAGCCGACGGAGATGCGCGGTTGTGCTAGTGGTCTGATCTCTGGCAGAATGAGCGGAACCTGCGTCCCCTGGGCTATAGATGAAGAGCTCAACAGGGTTTGCCTGCGCTGTTGGGCAGGACTTTGGGGGAGATCAGCCACTTCCTCGAAGGTATTCCATGCTCCGCAGTCGGGGCATTTCCCTACCCACTTGCTCTGTTCACCACCACATTGCTGGCAGATATATTTTGTGCGTAGTTTTGCCATTAAAATATCGCAAGCTCTTAGGGCCTGGCAGCCGCAGGTTGGGTTATCTTAAAACATATGATATGGGGTGCGACTGCTCGCACCCCATATACTTACATATTATCCCTGCACTTCGCCAGCACTGGCGCTGCTTTCACCACCAGCCGAAAGGGCTGCTTCGGGTGAAGCGGGAGCGGGTAACTGCTCGATGCGATTGCGCACTTGCAGGACTAGCTCATCGTCGATCACAATAGCTTCCACCAGGTCTCCCGGGTGGAATTTACCTTCCAGGAGTCCTTCTGCCAGCGGATCTTCGACCAGCCTCTGGATCGTGCGGCGCAATGGGCGAGCACCATACTGGGCATCGAAGCCCTTTTCTATCAAGAAATCCTTGGTAGGAGAAGGAACGACCAGTTCCAGTTGCTGCTCGGTCAATTGTACACGAACACGCTTGAGCAGTAGTTCGACGATGGAGTACATCTCTTCGATGCGCAGCGAATGGAAGACGACCACCTCATCGATACGGTTCAGGAACTCAGGTTTGAAGGTGTTCTTCAATTCACCGAGCACCTTCGACTTCATGGCTTCGTATTCACTCTGATTGGCTTTGTCCTTATCTTTGGATTGTTTGAAGCCGATAGAGGCTTCTCTATTCAACAAGACCGCGCCGACGTTTGAAGTCATGATCACAATAGTATTGCGGAAGTCTACAGTGCGGCCCTTGGCGTCGGTCAGCTTGCCGTCTTCCAGAATCTGGAGCAGCATATTGAAGACGTCGGGGTGAGCCTTTTCGATTTCATCGAGCAGGATCACGCTGTAAGACTTGCGGCGTACGGCCTCAGTGAGTTGGCCGCCCTCTTCATAACCGACATAGCCGGGAGGAGCACCAACGAGGCGGGCTGCCGCGTGGCGTTCCATGAACTCTGACATATCGATTTTGATGAGCGCTTCCTCACTGCCGAACATAAATTCGGCAAGCGCACGAGCCAGTTCTGTTTTACCGACGCCTGTCGGTCCCATGAAGATGAATGATCCAATGGGCCGCTTGGGGTCTTTCAAACCGGCACGAGCGCGGCGTACGGCACGCGAGATCTTCTCGATAGCCTCGTCCTGGGCGATAACGCGGGAGTGCAATGCCTCTTCCATCTGGAGCAGGCGCTGCGACTCCTCCTGGGCGATACGCATGACGGGGATACCTGTCCACATCGAGACGATCTGGGCGATCTCCTCTTCACCGACTTGCGGCTTTTCGGTGCCGCGTTCGCGATGCCAGCCAGATTCGAGCTTAGCGATGCGGTCGCGCAGTTTTACTTCGCGGTCGCGCAGTTCAGCAGCCAGTTCATATTCTTGCTGCTGTATGGCCTGTTCCTTTTCACGCAGGACTGACTCCAATCCCTTCATGGCCTCTTTGAGGTTGAGGGGAGCAAGTGAGTTCTGCATGCGAACACGGCTGGATGCTTCGTCGATCAAGTCGATTGCTTTATCAGGCATGAAGCGGTCTGTGATATAACGGCTTGCCATTTCTGTGGCAGCCTTGAGCGCTTCATCTGTAATGATCAGGCGATGGTGAGTCTCATAGCGTTCGCGAATACCTTTAAGTATTTCGAGCGTCTCCTCGATGCTAGGTTCGCGGACAATGACTTCCTGGAAGCGCCGCTGCAAGGCTGCATCGCGTTCTATGTACTTGCGGTACTCGTCGAGTGTAGTAGCACCGATGCACTGCAATTCACCACGAGCAAGCGCAGGCTTGAGGATATTCGCGGCATCGACCGCGCCCTCCGCAGCGCCAGCGCCTACAAGTGTATGAACCTCATCGATAAAGATAATACAATCCCGACTGTTGCGAATCTCTTCGATGATCTTTTTGAGGCGCTCTTCGAACTCCCCACGATACTTTGTGCCTGCTACTAGGGATCCGACATCGAGCGTCAACAAGCGTTTGCCGGCCAATGTTTCGGGCACCTCGCCAGCGACGAGACGCTGTGCCAGACCTTCGACGATGGCAGTTTTACCAACGCCAGGCTCACCAATGAGCGCCGGGTTGTTTTTATTACGCCGGGAAAGTATTTGAATGACGCGCTCGATTTCTTGGTGCCTGCCAATGACCGGGTCTAGCGTCCCAGCACGCGCGGCGGCGGTGAGATCGATACCCATCTGGTCGATGGTGGGAGTTTTAGAGTGCTTGGCGTCACGCTCATGGGGAGCGCCGGATTGACTGAGCACCTGAATGGTTTGTGTACGCACTTTCTCCAGGTTCACGCCCAGGCTTTCCAGGACGCCTGCTGCAATGCCTTCACCCTCACGCACCAGCCCTAGCAGGAGGTGTTCTGTCCCGATATAATGATGATTCAGGCGGCGAGCTTCATCTACGGCTAGCTCGATCACCTTCTTGGCACGTGGAGTCAAACCGATCTCACCCAAGACGATACGGTCTCCGCGGCCAATGATAAATTCAACGGCGCTACGAACCTTGTTAAGCTCCACACCGAGGTTACTTAAAACTTTGGCAGCAACGCCCTCGCCTTCGCGCACAAGCCCGAGCAGAAGATGTTCTGTCCCGATGTAATTGTGCTGGAAGCGCTGTGCCTCTTCCTGAGCGAGGCTCAAGACTTTCCTGGCTCGCTCTGTAAACTTATCAAACCTATCTCTATCGTTCACCTGTTTGTCACCCCCCTTTCAGTAGCAGAGGGTGGAACCGAGCCCTCTGTGATGCTCAGGCAAACTGTGTAGTTCATCATACAACACCGATCATACAGCGTCAAGGACAATTAAACTCCGATCTATAGATAACACGTTCATTCATACATATTCTTACGAACCCTGAAACAATCGACCTCCCCACTGCTCTACAGTCATATAGAAGCAGTAAGGAGGTCGCCCGAATCACCTGTTCAAGTACAAGTAGTTACTCTTGAGATGCCTCCGATTCTTCTTTAGAACGCTGACGGGCCGCAGCGCGGAACGCTTCAGCCATGGCAGTTGTTTCACCCTCATCACCTAGAGGGAGATTGTTCAAGAGCGGATTGTCATTATTACGCTCCGGGCGAACGCCTTTGATTTCACGACGCGCCGAACTGGTTTCCTTCTCCGTCTGTGAAGAGGTTTCTTCCGTTCGTGATGAAGATGCCTCTAAAGACAGAGACATCATATCACCTGGAGCATGGGAAGTGCCAGTTTCTGCTGAAGCAGTTTCTGCCACTGGTTCTTTATCGGGTTCCTCAGCCTGGCGGAGACTTAGTCCCAGGCGGCGGCGCTCGGCATCAATACGTAATATGCGCAGTTGGAGCTGCTGGCCTTCGTGCAAATTTGTCTTGGGGTCCATCCCAGGTGTGAGTTCTGAAAGGTGAATAAGGCCCTCGATGCCATCCTCGATGCGGGCGAATGCTCCAAATGGCGCGATCTTAGTTATGGTACCTGTGACGACCTGGCCGGGCGTATAGCGTTGCTCTACCGTTGTCCAGGGATCAACTTCAGCGCGTTTGATTGATAATGCGATCTTCTTCTTTTCTTTATCAACGCTGAGGACCTGGACTTCTACCTCCTGGCCGACTTTGAGAACTTCGCTGGGATGATTGACACGGCTCCAGGCTAGTTGACTGATATGCACCAGCCCGTCCGCACCTCCTAGGTCGATAAAGGCGCCAAAATTAGCGAGATTGCTGACAACCCCCCTGCGTACTTCACCTGGTTTCAACTCGTCAAGAAGTTCCTCCCGACGGCGTTGTCGCCATTCCTGAACAGCCAGGCGCTCCGAAAGAATCAAGCGGTTGCGTGCGCGGTTAATTTCGATAATTTTGAGCTGCAGCTCCTTGTCTTTCATGCTCTGGAGTTTGGCTGCAGTTTCCTGATTTTCGCCACCAGAGGCGACTTCTTCGCGCTTCAGGTTGAGAATCTGCGAGATAGGCACGAACCCGCGAATACCGGACACGTCGACAATCAAGCCACCTTTATTATAATCGATGACTCTGGCCTTGAGCAGTTCATTATTCTTGTACTGTTCTTCTGCGATGCGCCACTGGCGCTCAGCGTTTGCTCGTTTGAGGGAGAGGAGCGCATGGCCGTCCTGCGTTTCAGGCTGGATGATATACACGAGCACCTTATCATTCAGGTGGAGATTATCAAAGGACCAATCTCCGGCGGCTGGAAGTTCTTTGGTTGAAAGAACTCCTTCAGATTTGAGACCAATATCGACCAGGATTTCGTCCTGGTCAATACGCACGATTACGCCATCAACTACATCGCCGCGCTTGATATTGATCGGGGTGTTTGATTCCGCCAACAACGCTTCCATTTCGTTGAAGTCGTTCATCTCCTCGGAGTTGTTGCTACTTTGCCCTTCCGGATCATTTTCTTCGAACATCGTCTGTACCCGTCCGCTATTTAGATTTGCCGCTGGCATTGTCGAAAGGTCGCCGTGCTTCTGTACTTGCATGGGTAGAATACCCCCTTCGATCCACGGTTATTGCCTGCCCTAGTGAGCACCTTTGATCCTGTTACATGTACACTGTTGTGTAGTGTGCTTCGTTCCATCCAGGCTCTAATCCTGACGGACAGTGGCGAAAAAACACACATTATTGGAACCCAGGGGATGCGTCATTGGACATGGATTTATCGGAGGAGGCTGCTTAGGCTGGAATCACTTCCGCGTTATCAATCTCAGGATCTTCCGTCTTGACTGAGACTGAGGTTAGTCGAACAACTCATATTGTCTTATGAAATGGTCATACGAAACAACGCTCGCAGACAGGTAAGCCGTGTTACGGACATACTAGAGCCTGAGCACAGAATACCCCCACTCGATGCTCTAATTATACCAAAAGCCATCCCTGAATGCAAGACAATACATAGCCTAATTAGCAGATTGCTCCGACGTTCTTTAATCTGCCATATTGTATCACAGGTAAGCAAGAGATACCAAGGGGGATTTATGCTAAAATACAGGCATGGATTTAAGCAAAAGTACAGAGGTCATAGCGTCCCTACGTAAGAGGCTGGAGGCCGAAGAGAGCGCCCAAACGGTGGTAGATTTGGTGGAGGGCTATCATCCTGCTGCGCGTAGAGCATCTGTGTTGTTAGGGCTTTTTGACCGGAATAGCGAAACGCACCTGGTATTTATCCGGCGGGCCCGTTCGCTGCGTGCCCATAGTGGAGAAATTGCCTTTCCTGGAGGGTCTGCTGAGCCGGGTGATATCTCTTCAGTAATGACGGCACTGCGAGAAGCGCAAGAGGAGATTGGATTGGACCCGTCCCAGGTCGAGGTTTTGGGTGTCATGCAACCGGTATTCACCGTAGTGAGCAATTTTTTGATTACGCCGGTCGTGGCATACCTACCACGGGGCCTTGGATCATTGCGATTGCAAACGAGTGAGGTTGCGGAAATTATCCTGTTGCCTTTGCGGGGGCTTGCTAATCCGGAGATTGCTCATACAGAGGAATGGGTAAGGGATGGCAGGGCACGCACGGTCTACTTTTATGACTATGACGCATATCGTATCTGGGGTGCGACGGCTCGGATGCTCAATGCCTTGTTGGAGTTATTGGGACCTGGCCCCAATGATGGATGACATTCGGAAATACCACAAAGGTGGCTAATCGCCACGTAGGAGCAGTGTGGACGAGGAGCGGGGGTGCTTGCGTCGCCCCGGTTCGTTGTGGTATTGGGTTGTCAAGTTGCATGGAGTACAGAAGACCCATTAGTCATGGTTACCTTGATCCTTCCCATTCGTTGAGTACAATAGACGGTATAGATAGTATGATGCTTGTTGTAGTGTGTTAAATGTAGTGTGTTTCTTTGAGATGCGGTTGGCCCTTTGGTTCCTGGTGGAGAAAAACTGTGACATTGCCAACACCTGATGCTCAACCTCCGAGATTTATGTCGCAACAATCACACTCGAACGCTCCGATCCACTCGATGCCTGCAACACCAGCATATGCTGTTTTTCCTCCTTCCTCTCCGATGTCGCATGAATTTGGGACAGAACTCTCCGGTAGGATTGCCCCTGAACAGTCTACAAATGTTGGCACTCACTCCTGGGACCCGGCTACTGGCGGTTTGAAAACCTTAACCGCGAAGCGAGAACTACCTACTCGACTGGAGCGGCGTGCCGCCGATCAATTGCCGGATAAGGCTGCTACACCTCGAAGCTACGTGTTTTCTCTCGTTATTCTGGCTTGTATTGTGGTCATGCTGATTAGCGGAGGGGTTGTATTATTCATGATGCTACAACCTTGAGGCTGGCACGCCGTGTAGTTCGGTCGCATGACGAACGGCTTTGACAATAGCTCGTGCGAGCGTGATAGCTGCTGCTGCGCCGATTGTGCTGGCTTGTGAAGCTGCCAGTGCTGAGTTTGTCATGGTCTGTGATCGTGGGCCAAGCGCCAGGGCAAAGATAGTGTCGCCGTCAAACATGGTATGCGCAGGACGAATGGCCTGGGCTATGCCGTCGTGTGCCATTTGGGCGGTCTTGCTAACCTGTTCTTTGGTGAGGGAGGCGTTGGTGGCCACCACTGCTATGGTAGTGTTGCCGAACGGGTTAGGTGCAAGGAAGCCCTGCCCCATGGGATGCCGTGTACCTGCGACTACCTGCTGTGTCAACGGGTCAATTATGTCACCAAGCGCATTGACGACGACGACCGCGCCGACTTGCGTCCCATCGGGGAGTTGCATGCTAGCTGAGCCAAGGCCGCCTTTCATCATAAAAGATGGACCTGCCATTTTACCGACGGTGGCACCTGTTCCCGCGCCCACGTTACCTTGCATTACAACATCGGCGGTGGCTTTTTCGCAGGCGCGATAACCAGATGCCAGATCCGGGCGAACGCTGGCAGAACCAAAGGCGAGATCGAAGATTGCTGCAGCCGGGACGATTGGCACGCGAGCGACGCCCGTGTCATAGCCGATGCCATGCTCTTCGAGGTAACGCATAACGCCGCTGGCAGCGTCGAGGCCAAAAGCGCTGCCTCCTGTGAGCACGACCGCGTTGACTTCTTCTACCAGGTTTATGGGGCGGAGCAGGTCAGTTTCACGCGTTGCTGGTGCACCTCCACGGACATCGATGCCGCCAACGGCGGGGTTATCGCACAGGAGGACAGTGCAGCCGGTGGCCGCTTCCAGGTTTGTGTCATGTCCCAAGCGAATGCCTGGGATATCGGTGATGTCGTCATGCATACTTAAAATCCTAGCCAGAACAGGGCGATTGAAACCCCTATCGGTACTGTCAAGTTATCCACTCCCAAAGGGGAGACGGCTTCAAGGAATGTGCCTACCAGTGCTGCGATGAGAGCGGCTAGCAAGATGAGTGGAAAGCTAAGGGATGAGAGGATAGCCAGGGTGATTGCGACTGCGACAAATGTGAAGACAAAGCATGCAAGTGAGCCTTCGAGGGTGCGTTTGTGGCCTCCGTTTCCGAGCACGGAATAGCTGTGCCTGCCAAAACGCTTTCCGATGATGGAGGCCAAGGCATCTCCCCAGGTCATCGCCATGATGCCTGCCATCGCGTAATATGCATACCCCCTGGGAAAACCTTGCTCCCACCCAAGATGAAAGAATAGCAGGAGCAGAGTACAGGAGAAGGCAAAATAGGCGGCGCCTGGTGTTGCGCCTTCTTTAGGGTCCATGGCGCTGAAGACGTGGAAGCGCAGAAACAGGGCGTTGAAAATAATGAAGGTGCCTGTAGGGATGATTGCCAGCCACCAATGGTCGAAAAGGAGCAGTATGGCCCATATCCACATGCCTGCTCCGATGTGGATGATTTTGCGGGTGAAATCAGTGGAGTAGTTGCGCCTGCGCCGGATAGCTTCGACAATGAGCAGGAGTGAGAAGGCGTATACATACGACAGGATCAGTCCGAGCAGGTCGCCTGTGGTCATTGAACTCTCCTTAGTTGCAAGGTGAAAGCATGAGGATAAAGATCCTGCACCCCTGGACTTTCAAATCGCGTTACGTAGTCTCGCAATCGCCTGGGCGACGCTCTCGTGGTCGTTATAGACCGCGGAACCTGCGACCAGCAGGTTTGCTCCTGCCTGTACGACCAGTGGGACGGTTGCTTCGTGAATGCCACCGTCTACTTCTATATCACAGTACAATCCCCGTTGGGTGATCACCTGGCGCAGTTGCATGATTTTTGGTAGGGTCTCGGGGATAAAGTCCTGGCCACCGAAGCCAGGGTTGACAGTCATGATGAGCACCATGTCGAGCAAGGAGAGTATGTCTGCCAGCATGAGGATGGGTGTGGAAGGGGTGAGCGCTACGGCAGCCAATTTGCCTGCTGTTTTGATTTGCTGGATGATGCGGTGGAGGTGCGGGCTGACTTCCTGGTGTACGATGATGACATCGGCTCCGGCCATTGCGAAATCCTCGATATATCGTTCCGGGTTGGTAATCATAAGATGGGCTTCAAGAGGGAGGGTAGTGCAGCGTCGTACCGCCTCGACGACCATAGGACCCATGGTGATGTTGGGAACGAAATGCCCGTCCATGACGTCGACCTGGATACGATCGGCACCAGCCGCTTCCGCCTCGCGCACCTGTTCGCCCAGGCGAGTAAAGTCGGCGGATAGAATTGATGGGACTATTCCTATAGTCATAATACTGCTACCTCGATGTTTGCATGATGTTCTGTCCAGCGAGTAGGTTTGTCGATGATATACCGGCAGATTTCTTACCTACTACATTGAATTGTTTATTCAAATATTTTGCGCCGCCGCTGTATCTACCATCCAAACAACTTCTCCGTTTGGGGGGCGGACGATCTGGGCGGGGTACTCATCTGGCTGGTATGGGCCCTCGAGAACGGCATGCAAGGCGTCTGCTTTATCACTTCCTGTGACCAGGAACAGTATGTTGCGTGCTGCGTTCAACAATGGTGGTGTGAATGTCAGGCGGTCAGGTGGAGGTTTGGGAACCGAGACCGGCATGACCAGGCGCCGTTCTTCATGCAGAGCTTCCTGGTGTGGAAAAAGTGATGCTGTGTGACCCTCTGGTCCCATACCAAGCTGGATGAGGTCAAAGCTGGGTATGTCATCTGTCGCAAAGACGCGCTGCATTTCCTCAACATACTCCTGGGAAGCCGCATCACGATCGGGCTCATTGGCAAGCATGCGGTGTACCTGGACAGTGGGGACAGGTATTTTACTGAGAAATACCTCGTGGGCCATGCGGTAGTTGCTGTCAGGACTCTCGGGTGGCACAGAACGCTCGTCTCCCCAGAATATGTGAACCAGCGTCCAGTTGATCCGCTTGGAGTATAGTTCACTTCCAAGCAGTCCATACGTTTTTCTGGGTGTTGTGCCACCCGATAACACCATGGTAAAACGGCCAGAGGTGGCGATAGATTCGTTGGCGATACGCACGATGTGTTGTGCCGCATTATGACTGAGTGTGTCGATGTCAGGATAAATTGCAATATGCATCGGTTGCTCCCGTACCAGTTATGCAAGGGCGCGGTGAATTGTGCCCCTATAGGTTCTCTGATAGCATCCCGTCCACCTCGAGAAGCGTTTCCTCAAAGAGATAATCGTGTCCCAGTATCTCAAGCTCGTCGTGTAGCAACTCGCTTTCATTGTATTCTGCCGCGAGACTTACGGTGCGCTTGGAACGAGTTTCATACGATAGTTCGACCGAGGTAAGGACATTATTTAGGTCGTCTTCGCGACTGATAATGAAAGTAGCCTGCTTGTTTTCCATTTTGCTAGCCAGGCGCACAAGGCATATTGAACCTGGGCGCATCTCAATTTGCACGCGTGGGCGAATAGAAACGCTGCCTGTATTAGACTTTGCGTTTTTACCGCGGGTTGGGCTAAGCGGGCGGGTAGTACGCGGATTGGTTGAGCGCTCCATGGTCCAGTGGTAAGTGCCGCTGGCGGTATCACGATCATTATCCGGCATATCTGCTGTTAGCGACCAGCCAAGGCGTGCTTTGAGCCAGGCAGCAAGGAGCAACGCTCGAGTTGGATTTGGCGATACATCGCCCCGCTCGGTACGCATGGGTGTAGCGAGAGGTGCGACGGCATGTTCGATTTCGATAGAATTCACCCCGTCCAGGTATGGCCTGTATTCCGGGACATCGAAGAACTGTATGATTAACTGCCGCCAGGGGGTAATCCGTCCCCAGTTTAGATCGCTCAGTGCGCTGTGAGGGGATGCTTGAAACAGTGAAGCCAGTGTGCGAATATGCTGCTCCGGGTTGAAAAAGCTGGTAGAATCGACGATGATCCTGTCGCTTATGTTGACAAGGCCAGCGAAAGTGAGGTCGTTTTGATCAGGAGGATCACCCATCCACCAGAGGTAGACAGGCAGGTCTGGCTTGAGTAAAGGCTGTATTACATTTGCTATATAGCGGAGGGCAGTACCAGAAACTAACAGCGTTGTTTGCTCGAAGCAGTGGCGCATCAGGTCCGAGAACATGGAGAAGCAGCGCAACGTGACCCACGCACTAATGGTGTTAGACTTATCCTCGCTGCTGTCAAGAATCAGAATGGTGACCCGGGCCAGGTGTGTGCTGGATAACTCGCGCAGGATTTTACTGGCCCGCCTGGCACTTTCGATGTCGGGCGCGCAGATGATGAGATTTAGAACGCTGGTGCGTACGCCGAGGTTGGCACCAATGCGCAGGTTGTCGGCGGACATTTTCCACAGGGAGGCTAGAACGTATTCGATTTCCTCCATGCGAACTATTTTTCCCGCCCAGGGTAAGTTTATTCCGGGGTTGTTGACGGTCTCATTAGTCATTCCCGTTTCCTCTGATCTTTTAAGAACAGCGTTGTTCTTGCATTACGAACAACCTTGAACATCCTAGTAGCCCGACGCAATAAAACAGCAACACTGTATAATACAAGCGACGTATACCTTATTAGTAAATAATAAGGGCCACAGTGTAGGCTAGGGTCGGCGCCACCTGCGGCCGTCGCGCCAGATAAATTCATCGGCGGCTTCCGGTCCCCATGTTCCGGAATCATAGGTCAAGAGATTATCAACAGGTTGGCGTTGCCATTCGTCCAGGATACCCTGTATAAAGGTCCACGCCGCCTCTACCTCGTCTCGGCGAGTGAAAAGTGTCGAGTCACCCAACATACAATCGAGTAAGAGACGTTCGTATGCTTCGGGTTGTTCTCGCACAAAGGAAGAGCCATAGAAGAAATCCATATTGACGGAGCGAATCTGCATTTCAGTGCCTGGCACCTTGGCGCCAAACTTCAATGAAATACCCTCATCAGGTTGAATACGCAAAGTAAGCACATTTGGCTCGACCTGTCCATGCGCATCGCTACGCTTGAAAAGCATCAGAGGCGCTTGCTTGAACTGAATGGCGATTTCAGAGACTCGCTTAGGTAAATGTTTACCTGTGCGGAGGTAGAATGGAACGTCTGCCCAGCGCCAGCTATCGATGAACACCTTCAAGGCAAGATAGGTTTCTGTTGTTGAATTTGGTGAGACGCCCGGCTCCTCTCTATAGGCTACAACCGGCTTACCTCCCACCCAACCTGGGCCATATTGCGCACGAATCAAATGCGTGGTGACGTCCTGGCCGGTCAATGGTTGCAAGGCATGCAGCACTTTGACCTTTTCATCGCGTACTGCATTAGCGTCGAAGGCGATGGGAGGTTCCATCGCGACCAGGGAGAGCAATTGCAGCACGTGGTTCTGTACCATGTCGCGAATGGCTCCCGACTCTTCGTAATATGCCCCACGACCTTCCAGGCCGATATTCTCTGCCACGGTGATTTGTACATGGTCTACATAGCGCCGGTTCCATACGGGTTCAAAAATGCCGTTTGCCAGGCGAAACACCAGGATATTCTGCACTGTTTCTTTGCCGAGGTAGTGATCGATACGATACACTTGCTCTTCTCTGAAGACTTTTGCAACCTGGCGATTAAGCTCGCGAGCCGAGGGCAGATCGTGTCCAAAGGGCTTTTCGATGATAATGCGTGTCCACCCTTTGCGGTTCTTATTCAAGCCGGCTGCGCCAAGATTATGAATGATTTCAGGATACTGGCTTGGAGGAGTCGAGAGATAAAAGATGCGATTGCCAGAGGTGCCACGCTGCTGATCGAGTGTGTTCAACAGTGTATTTAGCCTCTCATAGCCTTTTAGATCATGAAAATCAGATTGCAGATAGCAAATACCTGAAGCAAAACTTTCCCATACTTGTGGATTGATCGGCTTCTGACGAGAATATAGATTAATGGATTCAAGCGCTTGCTCGCGAAATTCATCATCGCTGTAATGGCGCCGCGCGAAACCAACGACTGAGAAACCCGCAGGTAGCGGGTGTTCCAGCGCTAAATTGTAGAGCGCTGGCAGTAGTTTTCTGTGCGTCAGATCCCCTGTTGCTCCAAAAATGACCATGGCGCAAGGTTCAGGGCTGTGTTTAATACGTAACCCCTCGCGCAAGGGATTGGGAGCCTCGACTACACTATGTTGAGGCATTTGTAATTCTGCCTTTCCTAAGGTATTCAAACATCTGATTGCTAGATATCTGCGCTTCGTGCCGCACTGGCTGGACGTTTTCGACGTATCACGCTCATTTATTATATGTAATTCTTTCTCAAAGCGCAAACACTAGCTAATAAAGCGTTTGCACAAAGCCATAGGGCTCCCAATTATTATACACTGTGAAGTTTCGCATGCATCTCGTTATGGTCCTCGGCCGGGAATCAGGTTAAAATATTGGGAGGCGCTCTAGAGGCAAGATGGATAGCTGAAGGAGCAGCGATGGTCCTTCAGCTATCCATCTGGTGTGTATGGCTCTCTTATCCCGTCTTCATGGCCTGTCCGCCACATCAGCGGGCGCCGGTCTGCTCTATGATGGCCTGTTTCTTGCTTTCAATACCTTGGAAGAGCTCATGGAAAGAGTCGGCGAACTTTTGCACTCCCTCATCCAGCAGTTGCTGGGTAACCTGGTCGTAATGGATGCCAATTTCCTCGAGGGCTGCAAGCTCCGCCTTAGCCTGCGGGATGTCGTCCTCTATGCTCAGGCGGACTTGTCCGTGGTCGCGGAAGTTCTCGATGGTCTCAAGCGGCATGGTATCAACGGTATGGGGGCCTATCAGTTCCTCGGCGTAGAGCACATCGCGATATGCGGGATTTTTGGTGCTCGTGCTGGCCCACAGAGGTCGCTGCGGCTGTGCCCCGCTGTGTTTGAGCGTCTCGAAACGTGGTGTGCCGAAAATGCGTTTGAAATCCTGGTAAACCAGGCGAGCATTAGCAATAGCGGCTTTTCCTTCGAGGGACTTTAGCATCTGTTGTTCGGCGCTGTCGCTAGTAGCTTTGATCTTGTCTTCCAGCAATTTGTCGACCAGGGTATCGACGCGGCTAACAAAGAAGCTGGCGACCGAGGCGATGTGGCTGATGTCCTTGCCTTCGGCATTACGATCTTCCAGGGCGGTGAGAAAGGCATCAGTAACCTGGCGGTAGAACTCGATCGAAAAGATCAGCGTAATATTGACGTTGATGCCCTCGGTGAGAGCCTGCCGAACGGCAGGGATCCCCTCCTGAGTTGCCGGAATCTTGATCATCAGGTTTGGGCGATCCACCATTTTCCAGAAACGGCGTACCTCAGAGATCGTACCTTCAGTGTTGTGTGCCAGGTCGGGTGAAACTTCGAGGCTTACGAAGCCGTCCTGCCTGTTTGTACTGTCGTAGATGGGGCGTAGTATATCGGCTACTGTGCGAATATCTTGAAGGATGATCGCTTCGTAGATCTCGTTTGTGCTCTTCCCTTCCTTGATGAGCTGTGTGATCTGCGCATCATATGCATCACCATGGCTGATAGATTTCTGGAAAATGGTGGGGTTTGCTGTGACACCTACTACACCATCTTCGTCGAGCAGTCGTTTGAACTGACCGGAATTGAGCTGTGACCGGTCAATGTTGTCGTACCAGACGCTTTGCCCTAATGCTTTCAGTTGAATCAAAGGATTGGTCATCGGTTGTCTCCTTTACGGTATTTCCCATAAGAGATATCTATACTTACACATGTATTGTGTACGATCGGACGCAATACGTTACTCTCGATTTATACTACCTTCATGATAACATCTAACAACAGTGCAGTACAAATTCTGCAATAATTTAGGCTCTACGTCCTTCGGGGTGAAATACGATGCACATTCATGTTCCTTTGCTGGCTTTCTCTTGCAGCTCGTACAACTTACCGATCGCTTCAATGGGGGTTAGTTCATCGATGGCTAGCTGTTTGAGTTCCTCGATCAAGGGATGTTGTCCGGCGGAGAAGAGCGTCATTTGCGTGACTGCAGGCACCTTTATCTCTTGCATTGCCTGGCGACGTGCCTTCGCATCGCCTCTTTGTTCCAACTCCGCCAGGATCTCCTCGGCGCGGTGAATAACCGGGCGAGGGATACCTGCCAGTTGCGCCACGTGTACGCCGTAGCTTTTGTCAGCTCCGCCTGGCACGATCTTGTGCAAAAACACGATGTGCCCTTCCTCTTCTGATACGGCTACGTTCAGGCATTGGACGCGGGGCAGCATCCTGGCTACTTCGACCAGTTCATGGTAATGGGTGGCGAACAGCGTACGCGCTCCGCAGCGCCGGTTGTTGTGCAGGTATTCAACGACTGCACGCGCAATTGCGAGCCCATCATAGGTGCTTGTACCGCGCCCGATTTCGTCCAGGATGACCAGGCTGCGCGGTGTGGCATGATGCAGGATGGTAGCCGTCTCAACCATCTCCACCATAAAGGTGCTCTGGCCCGTTGCCAGGTCATCCTGCGCTCCAATACGTGTGAAAATACGATCTACCAGCCCGATCCTGGCTGCTTCAGCCGGGACGTAGCTGCCGATCTGGGCCATCAGGACGACGAGGGCAACCTGGCGCAAATAGGTTGACTTGCCGGCCATGTTGGGGCCGGTGATGACCAGGATCTGCGCGTCCGAGGTGGAGAGCTGGGTGTCGTTTGGGATGAATGGAGTCTCCACCTGCGCCTGCTCGATGACGGGATGGCGGCCAGCTACGATATGAATGTTATCTCCATCGTCAAGTTGTGGGCGGCAGTAGTTATGTTGTGCAGCCACTTCAGCCAGGCTCAGATACACATCGATCTCTGCAAGTGCATGGGCGGTATGTAGCACACGCTCTGCAGCTTGAATAGCTACCTCTGCACGCACTTGCGCGAACAACTCGCTCTCCAGTTTGCCGATCCTGTCCTGTGCATTCAGAATCAACGACTCGTACTCTTTCAGGTCAGGGGTGATAAAACGTTCTCCCGTAGAAAGTGTTTGCTTACGTATGTAGTCGGCGGGCACGCGACTAAGCTGTGAGTTCGATACCTCGATGGAGTAGCCGAAGACCTTTGTGTAGCCGACTTTAAGCGTAGTAATACCCGTACGTTTGCGCTCTCGCTGCTCCATTTCCGCGATCCATTTTTGCCCGTTCTGTGAAGCCTCCTTTACCTGGTCGAGCTCGGCACTGTAACCAGGTTGTATCACGCCACCCTCGGATACACTCAATGGGGGCTCAGCTACAAGAGCAGACTCGATCAGGTCTATGACATCCTTGTTGTCCGCGAGTCCTGCTACCAGGTGTACCAGGGATGGCATAGAGACATCAGCGTCCGTGGGCAAGCTCGCTCGCACCTCGGCAGCGGCACGCAGGCCACTCACCAGTGCCACCAGGTCACGGGGTGTAGCAATGCGCTGGCGCACACGATTAATCAAGCGCTCAATATCTCCGGCTTTCTTCAAAGCCTCTACCAGCCTTGCCTGCGTCAATGTATCGGTCAAGAGTTCGCTGATGATCTGCTGGCGGCCTTGCAGTTTCGCAATATCGAGCAGTGGTTCGCTAATCCAGCGCCGTAGCAGCCGGCCTCCCATAGGGCTGCGCGTCTTATCCAGTACCCATAAAAGCGATCCCTTGACGGAGCGGCTACGCCCGCTCTCAAACAGCTCCAGGTTGCGCCGTGTATGGGCATCTAGGGTCATAAATTCGGCGGTGGAGTAGGTTTCCAGCGAGGTCAGTTGGCGCAGTAATCCTTTTTGTGTCTCCTGACAATATGCCAGTACGGCCCCGGCCGCACGTATAGCCAGTGGGAGGTGTGCGCAACCAAAACCCTCCAGCGAGGCAACCTCAAAATGTGAGAGGAGGCGATGCCGCGCGTCCTCCTCTGTGAAGTAGCGAGCGTCGTAGGGAGTGACATGACCAGCAATTCCTGTCAAGAGCCGGACAAGGGGGACAATGTCATCTTCATCATCATCGTCGTCATGTGAGGACGGTGATTGTGGATCAGCGAAAGTGTTGTGCGTGATGGCCATGGTCGCTTCTATACCGGCATTGGGATTGCCGTTGTTGCCAACTTTGGTCACGGGCTTCTCAGTCATTATGGCAGCCAGCCAGCGTCGCTTGCGAGATGCTGCGCCCTGGGAGCTATAATGAGCTTCGACGATCACCTCGGCGGGGCCGACACGCGCTAATTCCTGTTGCAGCGCCACTTCCGGTTCGTGTGTACTGAATTGGGTCGCAGCAAATTCGCCTGTAGTGATATCAACATATGCTATGCCTACTGCATCGCGCCCTACGACGACGCTCGCGAGGAAATTGTTGCGTTTCGCTGCCAGCATGGCCGGATCGATCACGGTACCAGGGGTGACGATGCGCAGGACTTCGCGGTCCACCAGTCCTTTTGAGAGCGCTGGATCGCTTGTCTGTTCGCAGACAGCTACGCGATAGCCTTTGCTCACCAGCCGTGCTATGTAGCCATCGGCGGCGTGGTGCGGAATGCCAGCCATGGGCGACTTTTCACCTCGCCCGAAATCACGACGTGTCAAGGCGATTTCGAGTTCGCGAGCTATGATCTCGGCGTCCTCATCGAACATTTCGTAGAAATCGCCCATGCGAAAAAAGAGAAGCGCGTCGGGATACTGGCGTTTGATCTGCAGGTATTGTGTTCGTACCGGGCTGTGTATGGGATGTTCTTTCAGGTAGTCTTCAAATAACACTGTGTCGTACCTCTACAGGCCTTCTTTACTTGGTGAGTTGGCCGGCTTTTCAATGGCTATCGTGTCGCTTACGCTTGCACCGCCCCTACAACTCCAACATCAGTATATCAAATCGGATGCAAGAAATATAGCGTATCTCTGCCGGGCGCGTTATTGGATGTTGACATATGCAAGCCTATTACTCTTTGGCGTTGATTTGCTTTTCTAAGCTCTTCTTGTATATACTCTCGAAAAGTCCTAAATGAGGAAATACAGCCTGGCGGTGGGTTTATCATCAATAGGTAACGTGGCTGTAACATCTTTTCCAGTAAGGAGGAGACTGTGTTCTATATCGTGCTCCTGGTAATTGTGCTGTTAGGCGGGACGCTTACTGTGCTGGTGATTGAAAATATATCTTCTTTTGCTACGGTTGCGCAACTGTCTTTCTTCGTTTGGCAGACACCTCCATTACCAATAGGTTTGTGGCTACTGATCTCGTGTTTGTTCGGAGCGTTGTTGCTGTATATAGTCTCGGTAAAAGTAGCGTTGCAGGAACGCCGTGAACTGCGCTTGCTGCGCCAACGAGTGGCGGAACTTGAGCGATCACAAGCACAGGTACAGGCGAGGGGACCGCGAGGTCCCATGCAGGCTTTTCCTCCTCCGACTGTGCCTATGCCCGGCGTATCAACCGGCCCCTTGCCACCTTTGCCTGAACAATGAGCCTGCATGAGCCTGGCTTACTGGTAGCTGTCGTCAATTACAGGCTCAACTATCTCCAAATACTTTTTAGCAAGCGTATGATGAAGTTGGGTCGTTTTTCTACCACAGTGTTTTGTGGAGGTTGCGCACCGGCTTGTGGAACGCTGACCCGAATGTTTGCCTCATGTTTCTCGCTCTCAAGAGAGGACGCCTCGGATGGTGCAGGCTCTTCAATTTGCGCTGGTGGCTCAGGTGATGAAGTAACATAGGATTCTTCAGTAGCAGGAGCCACTTCGACAAACTCTTGTAAAGCGGATTGTTCATTTATAGCTGGTTGCTCACTAGCAGAGATAGAGCTGCTCTCGGCAGAAAGGGGTTCTTCGAGAGTGGTATCCTCCTGGGGAGGAGGTTCTGTGCTCTCGGAGGCTGGTACCTCTACTTCAGATGCAGGTACAGGGTACTCCTGGGCCGCAGCCTGTTCAGTGCCAGAAACTGCAGTATTTTCGACCGAAAGCGATTCTTGAGGGCTGGCGTCCTCCTGTATACCAGGTTCTGCCTTGTCAGAAGAGGGTATACCGGCCTGTTCGTCGCTAGAAGTTGAGGGAATTTCGACAGCAACAGGTATGTCCTCGTCAGCAGAGGTAGATGCGGGCTCTTCAGATGACGGGGGTGTGACTGCCGGTTGTTTGAGCGTTGTTCCCGGCATTGATACTTCGTCTTCAGCCTCATCGCTGCTGAGCTTTTGCAGGAGTAGCTCTTCGGTGGTCCCGATTACTTCTTCTTCAACAGCAATGGGTTCTTGAGCCGGAGATGATGCAGTGGGTTCTTGGATCGAGTCGATCCAGTCGTAAGCGCCCTCTAACGCAAGGTTACACCATTGCGTATAGTCATCGCTAATGAAGTCATCGAGTTGCTCGCAGTAATCGAGGCGCTGCATCGTCTGATCCAGCCAACTTTCGCCGCGCTCCAACATACGATCGAGCAGATCGATATCGCTCACGCCATTTGCTTGCAGCCTGGCCAGTGTTGCGAGAGAGATGGCTGATGGATGGACCTCTTGCATGTGCTCTGTATTTTCAAGTATTTGTAGCTGCAGGGCGTCGATCTGAGTTTGTAGAGTTGCAATCTGCTGTTGCAGGTGCCACCGTTGATAGCCAGCATGAAACTGCTCAATGTCGCGCTGGCTCAGCCTGGCGAAAATCTCATCGACAATACGAGAGTTACTTTGCGGGGAGGTATTATTCATGAGGATTCTCCTCCTTGTCCTCCGCAGTCTTGAGTGTGGTGGAGGATTGACGTCCCCAGCGTTCTATCCAGCGCTGCACGAGGCGGTTTGTGCGTATTGTTTCCTGGTCAATGGGCCTGGTACCTGGTGCGTTGTTTGTGGAAATAGCGATTTTGCGCAACCACCATGGTAGCTCAAGTTGAGGCTCGGTTTGCGCGTGTCCATCGAAGAATGCCACCATATCTTCCGGTAGTAATTCTATTTCGGAATGGCCGGCGGATGGTAAAGAGTTTTCTACATCGTGAGCAGGGTCATCAATCTCTTGTGGTCCAAAGTTTGGTAGCTCTCCCCTGCTCAAAAGCGCAGGCGAGATCGATGCTCCAAACTGCGTTAAACCTGTATCACCTGCCTGGCCAGTAGCACTTTTTGGGGGTATATTATTGCCCTGCAGTTGAGCAACTAGCGCCTGTATAACCGGATTATCGGGCAGCAGCGCTAACTGGCCCTGTTCCTGCTCTAAAATATGCAAACGACTCTGTTGTTGAGCCAATTCTGACTCAAGCGGCTCTAATTGTGCCCGCAGGTGCCTGTCAATTTCTTGATAGTGTAACCATTTCTGGTAGTGACCCATGTTATACGATCCTGGTACATCACAAATACTTAATAAGAGTGTATTACCCCTAGTGCAAGATGCAGTATAGCATGTGTAACGCCATGAAACAAGCAGGCAGGCAATAAAACAAAATGTTTCACGCTAATCCTGCGCGCTCCATGGCCGTGTTATGCGAGATACGCAGCAGGATGCCGATGATGATATAGTTGGCGATGATCGAACTACCACCATAGCTGAGGAAAGGCAAGGGTAAACCTGTTAATGGCAGGAACTTCATGTTGCCAGCTACGATGATCAACGCCTGGATAGCAAAGATTGATGTCAGGCCTGCCGCCAGCAACTGGTCAAACCCGTTGCTGGCCTCAATCGCTATGCGATAGCCGCGATAGATGATCAGCAGGTAGATGCCGATGATGGCAAACAGCCCGGTCAATCCCAGTTCTTCGCCTAAGGCGGTGAAGATCATATCGGATTGTGCCACCGGTACAAACGTCCCCGTGTGACCAAGGCCAAATCCTGCTCCAATAATGCCCCCGCTGGATAGCGCGATAACTCCCTGCACGATCTGAAACGCTGGCCCTCGCACGAATTGTTGTATCGCAGGAGTCCAGTTTTGCCAGTTCACGACGTCGATGGTTACTGCTGCGAAGCGCGCTTGTACGTAGCCAAACAGCTTAAAGCCAATGAAGCCCAGCGCGGCAAAGATTAATAGTCCGCCGATCACATACGACAGTTTCCCGCTGCCGAGATACATCATGCTCAGGAAGATACCGTAAATGAGCAGCGCAAGGCCTAGTTCGCGTATGACCAGGAACAAGAGCAGCGAAATCGCCAGCATCAACATAATCGGTCCCAGTTGGCGTAATGGTGGTAAGCGCAATGGTCCCAGGCGGAAATTGCCCTCTGCCAGCACATCGCGGTTCTCGCTGAGGTAGGCGGCGAAGAAGATCACAATAAAAATCTTCAGCAACTCCGATGGTTGGAGCTTCAGCGGTCCAAAATTCAACTGGTCGTGGGTAGGGCTATCCAGGTTCTTCACGCGCAAAGCATTGAAGATGGTCAGGCCTACCAGCAAAATGCCGAGTGATGCCCAGGTGTATTTGTAGCGCTGCAGCCAGTTCAAATTACGCAAGCCGGATATAGTTGCGATGCATATAAGCAGGCCCAGTAGCACCCACACCAGTTGACGTATACCCAGTATGGGGTCTCCCACGTCTGGCCCAAGCCGGAGTGCCATCAACACGCCGACACCGCTCATGAGGCCTGCGAGTGGTAAAAGAATCTGGTCGGATCGCGAGAAAAAGAAGCTGAGCAGTATGTTCATGCCGACCAGAGCTGCAATCAGGCCAAACACCGGAATGAGGTCGCGAAATGATGGGAGGAGGGCCGTACTGAACGGAATAGAAAGCTGGTTCGTCTGAATCTTTGATTGATAGTATTGCGCAATCGGTAACTGGATCATTTCCAGCACTAGAATCATAAATGGGATGATGAAGAGTCCTAATTCCTTCCACCGGTAGCGCCGCACCGGCCCGGGTGAGAAACGTGCCATCTCAAAAACCCCTCTATAGTTGGAACCCTTATTGGGCCAATTTGAATCGAATAAAGCCTACTTGAATAATGTCGCCAGGCCTGGCTGCCAGGGGATCACGAGCGGGCTGGTTGTTCACAAATGTCCCGTTTGTGCTACCTGCATCCTGGACATACCACGCCCCATTGCGGAACCATAGCCGCGTATGTTCACCGGAAATGAAAGTGTCCGTCAGTTGGATCGTGTTTGTTGGACCTCGACCAATCGTTGTTTGTGGCTGCAGGTCAAAGCTTGTGCCAGGTAGGGTGTTGCTGGGGCCACTGTCAACTACGATCAGGTGGCCGACGATAGGAGGCACGTGGCTGCCGACATCTGAACTGACTGCTGCCGTTTTGCGCAAATCGCGGGTGATCGCTATCACCACCTGCATTAGAAAGAGGTAGAGCAAAACGATTAATAATAGTCGCAAGATTAATAAAAAGACATCCAGTGTCATAATTCGCGGTCCTTACCTTCTCTCAAAGTAAAAGTCATAGCTGCCGATCATGAAGTGGTCACCGCTGCGTAAAGTATGCTGGCGCAAGTGAGGCGTACCATTGATCGTAATGCCGTTGGTACTGCCCAGGTCAAAGATAGCAAATTGACCGTTGGATTGGTATTTTATTTGAGCATGATAACGCGAAACGCGCTTATCTTCAACTATAATATCATTGGTAAGCTGACGTCCAATGTTAACAACGGGTTTTTCGATATGATAGACCTTTTGGGCCATTTGCGGTAAACGGATAGTGAGCCATGCCTGTGGTAAAGATGGTAGAGGCGCTGCTTGCGGATAGGCTCCGGGCAGTATTGAAGATGAGCCGGGATTATTAGGTGAACTGCCCATAGGAGGGAATCCGGGTGAAATGCTAGGATTGGATATGCCCGGTAATGGTAGACCTGGGGGCAGTTGTGCGCGCAGTTGCGCTAGCTGCTCGGCGCTGAGAGCCTGGGTTGCCATCAATCCCCCCTCGCCGCCTGCTCCCTCGCCCGATTGATGACGATCCAGCAACTGCACCTCGATATGCACCTGGCCGGAACGCAACTCACTGTCGGCATGCAAGCGCAATACCGGCATAGCTCGCAGTGTGTAGTGGCGCTGGCGCGCGATATGTACCAGGTGTTCCTGCCAATCCCTTTTCAAAGTAGGCTCTATAGGGAGTAATTGCTGGTGGTCTTTAATGCTGAGATAGATGTCGTAGACATCGGGAGCCAGTCGCCGACCCTCGCCTTGCAGCAAGATACTGTCCTCCATCGCGCGTTCCAATTTACGGGCCACCTCGGCGGGCTGTAGCTTCGATGGGAAGAGAAACGCGAAGGGACCTTCCACTATGTGCTGCATGAATGATTCAACTTTTGAGAGTGGATTCTGGCGAACCTTCACGCTGCTCACGCTTCCTTTTGTAATAGCTGACGTGTTTGTTGCACGTCAAGAGTCATCTGTGCCTTCAGCGCATCAATGCTTGCGAAACGTTGTTCGTCGCGCAAACGTGCGATAAAGTCGATGGTAATACGTTGGTCATAAAGATCTAGATCAACATCAAGTAAATATGCTTCCACCAATCGCTGCTTTCCATCAAAAGTTGGACGCACACCAACACTCACTGCACTATTATAGACGGGATAATCATGCATGTCGTCACGTGGTAATATATTCCCAACATATACCCGGGCGGCATAGATGCCGTTGGCGGGCAAGAGCTTATGTGGCTCGGTTTGCAGGTTCGCGGTAGGAAATCCCAGAAGCCTGCCGCGTTGATCACCTTTGACGACTATCCCGCTTACGATGACCGGATGCCCCAGCAATTCATTTGCCTCACTGATATTGCCCTCGCTTACCAGTTTGCGAATATGTGTGCTACTGATACGCAACTGTTCGGCCTTCTCGAGTTGGATGGCCTGTACTACTATCGCATGTTCTTCTCCATAACGCTGAAGGAAGTTAACATCTCCCATGCGGTTATGCCCAAGACTGAAATCGGCTCCAACCACCATCCCTCGAATCATAAAACGTTGTCGCAAGCTATCCAGGAAGTCATTGGCGCTCAGGTTCGCAACTTCCCGTGTAAAACTGATGACGATGCTGTCGTGAATACGGCCATAAGTACTGGCAAGTGCCAGTTTCTCTTCGCGCGTGGTCAGGCATTTTAGATCGATATCGGGTCGCACGACCAGTAAGGTGTGCGGTACGAAAGTCACCAGGACGGGCCTGGCGTTCAATGCTTGCGCCAGGGCACGCAAATCATACATCAAGCGCTGATGTCCTATATGGATACCATCGAAGTTGCCGATGGTGATTACAATTGGATCGTTTGTTGCTAAAGTTGTCACGTATTCCATAGTGAGTTAGTTTGATTACCTTTGTTTTTCTCTGGCTAATAGTACCACAGTCATATATTACAGGCAACAAGAAGCTTTAAGCAACAGGGCTATTCACAAGCCCACTTCTTCCCCTCCCCACCCTAGGAAAAGGGGGAAAAGGTGGGGACACCCCACACCCCGCCAAGGGGCTGCCGTGCCGAGTCCCCCAGACTCTGTGCCCCTTGGAACCCTGCTTTGCTCGACTCTTAAATGGCCCTGTTTAAGGATGACTGTCACCCTGCCGCAAATACCTTTTTGGGCTGCCACAATTGTTGTCCGGCATCCCACTCGGCGATAGCCAGAAAGTGCCTGCCGGGATCATAGACTCGTGCCAGGCGATCATTCGCGGCTATACTGCTTTGGTTGAAATAGCTGAAAGCATTGCCATGCTTCACCAGCCCGGCGGTTTCAGCGTCGAGCACAATGGCTGGATAGTGTTCGAGCGCTTTATCTGCCGGGTAGAGATAGTCCTGGACCGAATCCGAGTGGACGGCGGCTGCGAGCTGCTCGAGGGTGATGCTGTCTGACAAAGAGAATGGCCCACTGCGTGTTCTGATGAGTTCGTCCAGGTATGCGCCACAGCCAAGCTGTTGGCCGAGATCGTGTGCCAGGGAACGAATATAGGTTCCTTTGCTGCACTCGATGGCAAGGACCAGGGCTGGCGGGGTCCAGTCAATGACCTCAAGCGAATAAATGACAATGGGTCGCGGTTCCAAGGCCATCTCTTCGCCCGCGCGCGCGCGTTTATAGGCGGGCTGCCCTTGAAGTTTGATGGCGGAGTAGCGTGGTGGAACCTGCATCTGCGGGCCAAGAAAATGTGGGAGCACCTTTTCAATGTGCGAGATGGTCAGGTCCGTGGTGCTTGCCGTGGAGGTGATAGCCCCCTCCGTGTCGTAGGTATCTGTAGTGATGCCAAAGACAATTTTTGCCCGGTATGCCTTGCCGCTCTCGCTGAGGTATTCGGCGACGCGCGTGGCCTGGCCGGTGCAAATGGGCAGGACGCCGCTGGCGGCGGGATCGAGAGTGCCAGCATGTCCGACGCGCTTCTGTTTGAGTTGTTTGCGTATGGCTGCTACGACGTCGTGAGAGGTCATGCCTTTGGGTTTGTTGATGTTGAGTATGCCGTCCATTCAGCATCCCATCTCTTTTTCCAACTCGGTGATTACCAGCGAGGTAGCTTCTTCAATGGGTAGATAGAAAGTGGCCCCGGCGGCGCGAGCGTGACCACCGCCCATGCCGCTGCTCACGCGCTGGCAGATTTCGGCGGCGTTATAAGGGGCGGCGCAGCGCAGGCTGAGCCGTGTGATGTTTGGATCATCATAGCTCTTGAAAAAGGCGGCTACCTGCACTCCTTCGATATCGCGCAGCAAACCGGAGGTGTTCTCGTCCATCTCGGGGGTAGCTCCCGCGGCTGCTAATGTGGCGTCAGTAGCCTGTGCCCAGATCAGTCGTCCATTGCAGGAGGTACGAGCGTTGGCGAGAATCATAGATTGAAAGCGCACCTGCACAAGGGGGCGCGTGCGGTAAATGGGTTGGACGATGGTTTCGGGTACGGCACCGGCGCGTAACAACAGCGCTGCAACCTCCAGGCTGCGTGGTGTGGTGTTCGTGAATTGGAACGAACTCGTGTCGGTAATGATACCTGTTAGCAAGCAGAGTGCGGCATCATAGTTCAACGGCAAACCAGACTGTTGCTGGAAAAGCACCACAAGTTCGGCGGTAGCCGAGGCGGCAGGGTCGATGATATTGACCTGACCACAGCCATCACTGCTGATATGGTGATCTATATTGAGGATTTGAGCATGTTCCAGGAAGGTGCGATGTTCTTCGTAGAGTGAACCGAAACGCCTCAACTCGCCTGCATCAAGGGCGATAACAAGATCAAAAGATTCGTCGCCCAGGGCCTGTTGCAATGTCTCGATCCCTGGCATGAAGGAGAGATTGCGCGGTGCCGGATCGGCGCAAGCGGGGACGCAAGTTTTACCCGCCAGGCGTAGTATATGTGCAAAACCCAGTGCCGAGCCGATACAGTCACCGTCGGGATGTTCGTGTGCGAGCAAGGCGATACGCTGCGCCGGCTGTATCATGGCCATTGCCTCCTGGACCAGCATAGGATCAAGTTGTGAACTCAGAGAGTAAATATTCTCACTCATCGCTACCACCACCGGCCGTTTGCTCGTTCTCGACCTGGCGAATGAGTTCGAGGATGCGCGAACCCTGTTCAATCGAGGTGTCAAGCTTAAAAACTAACTCAGGCATGTAACGCAGCACAATGCGTTCGGCGAGTTCGTGGCGCAAAAAGCCTGTGGCATGTTTCAGCGCTTGAATTGTAGCGGCGCGCTCGGCATCGGTTCCCATGACGCTCACGAAAATCTTGGCGTGGCGCAGGTCGCCGCTTACCTCTACATGCGTGATGCTGGCAAACCCAACGCGAGGGTCTTTTACGCGAGTGCGCAGCAAGTCGCTGAGTTCCACTGCGATTAACTCGCCGAGTTTCTCTTGTCGGTGTGGATTTGGCATGGATCTATTTCCTTCTGTCTGTGGGGGCCACCTGCATCTTTGCCCCTGACATTTGTTTAAAGAAAGGCTCGGCTCCTCCCCGGCCCGCTTTCAGAGGTAGGTTTTTTGGAGAGCCCCCGCCCCTACACGGATAGCGCATTGGCTCCGCAAGCGGCTTCACCATAAACCTATCCCTGAGAGCCCCACCCCAGGGGAAAGATGTTAGTGGTCCCTGAAAGTCCCCCGGACTTCCTTGCCCCACACCCCGGCAGGAGGACTAGTGTCCCCCTGCATCCTCGCCAGAGTGGTTACGAAGAAATGGTGCAACTAGCGCTCATTTTGAGCGGTATTTTTTTGTCTCCCTCGTTCCTTTTACGCGCCGGGCATGACGCGCTCCTGGGCGTAGACTTCGATAATATCGCCTACTTCGTAGTCGGTGAAATCATCGAGAACGATGCCACATTCATAGCCGCTGGCGACCTCGCGCACGTCGTCTTTGCCACGGCGCAGCGAGGCGATTTTTCCGTCGTAGGCCATCTCTTTTTGGCGCGTGATGCGTGCCTGGTCGGCGCGTGTAATCTTGCCGTCCAGGACGCGGCAGCCGGCGATGACCAGGTTTTTCCCTGCCTTAAATGTCTGCTGCACCTCGGCGTGGCCTTCGATGACCTCGCGGTAGGTGGGTTCCAGCATACCTGCAAGAGCGGCCTGGATGTCATCAATCAGCTTATAGATGATATTGTAGTAGCGGATTTCGACACTTTCTTTCTGTGCCAGGCGCTGCGCAGCCCCGTCGGCTTTGACGTTGAAGCCGATAATGACGGCTCCAGAGGCCTCCGCCAGGTGTACATCGGTCTCGTTGATGTTACCGATACCTTCGTGTATCAGGCGTACCTTGATATGCTCTTCACCGAGCTTGGAGAGAGCATTCTTGATAGCTTCGGCCGAACCCTGCACATCGCACTTGAGTACGATGTTTAGCTCTTTAACCTGGCCCTCCTGCATTTGTATATAAAGAGAGTCGAGGCTGACCTGGCCGAGTGGTATACTCGCGGTGCGCCGCTCCTCAGCTACTCGCGTCGCCATCTGCCTGGCGGTGCGCTCATCGGCCACTACTTCAAGGTGATCACCGGCTTGTGGCACTTCAGGCACTCCCAGGATGCTTATGGGAGTGCTGGGAGGAGCTTTCTGGATACGCTTGCCCCGGTCGTTGAACATCGCACGTATCTTGCCCGCCATAGAGCCAACGACGATGTTGTCGCCCATTTTGAGTGTGCCCTGCTGGATGAGTACCGTCGCAGTTGGACCGGTATTTTTCTCGAGTTTTGCTTCGATGATAACTCCTGTCGCAGGGCGATTGGGATTAGCGCGGATATCCTGCACTTCGGCTAAGAGCAAGATCATTTCCAGCAGATCGTCGATGCCCGTGCCTTTGCGGGCCGAGACCGGAACGGCGATAACCTCTCCGCCGAATTCTTCGATCACCACGCCTATGTCATATAGTTGTTGTTTGACGAAATCTGGATTGGCATCGGGCTTGTCCATTTTGTTGATCGCGATAATGATGGGCACTTTAGCAGCGCGCGCATGGTCAATAGCTTCGCGCGTTTGTGGCATTACGCCATCATCAGCTGCTACCACGATTACCGCGATATGGGTGACCTGTGCTCCACGGGCACGCATGGCGGTGAACGCCTCGTGACCAGGAGTGTCCACGAAAGTGATTTTCTTGCCATTCACCTCGACCTGGTATGCGCCGATGTGTTGAGTTATACCACCGGCTTCGCTGGCCGCGACCTTTGTTTTACGAATAGTGTCGAGCAAGGTTGTTTTGCCGTGGTCAACATGTCCCATGATGGTGACGACCGGCGGGATGACTACCATGTTGTCTTCATTGCGTGAAGCCATCATGGCCTCGTTGGCTGAGAGTGCGCCACTAACGCGCGTCACTGTGAGCGCGCCCTGAGTTGGCTCGAAGCCGAGCTCTTTCGCTACCAGGGCAGCCTTTTCGTACTCAACGACCTGGTTGATGCTGGCGAAGATACTGTGTTTGATAAGGCCACGAATAACTTCATTCGATGTTGTCTGCAACAATTCGGCCAGGTCTTTTACGACAATCTGGGGCGGAATCGAGATTGGCCCCGTCGGTTTCTCCTTGACTACGGTGACGCGCCGCTCCTGTGGCCTCGGTCCGCGTGTGGCAGGGCGATTTCCAGGACGAGTGGGGGCCGGGTGCGACTGTCCCGCTGGACGGTTGCCACCGGCTGTTGTGCCGCCCTGGCGGCTGCCAGGCCGTGCAGGCGTATAAGTCGGACGACCAGGCGCACTACCAGTACCAGGCCGCGCAGGACGTTGAGCGGGTGAAGTTGTGCCGCCGTTGCGTTGAGCGGGTGAAGCTGCGCCGCTGTTGCGCTGCGCAGGAGCCGGGCGTTGAGTATAAGCCGGGCGCTGGGCAGGGGCAGGACGAGCCTCAGGGGTGGACGGTGTCGTTGTTGGTGCGTGCTGAGTGCGTGCGGCAGGCGCTGCATTTGTAGTTGATGCTGTGCGGCGCTGTGCCGTGGGTTTCGCTCCCTGTGCCTGGCTACCCGGTGTGGCACTCTCTGGCTTTGAGCGGGCGTTTGCGCGGCTGCGTGGTGTAGCTGGCTGTACCTGCTCGTTTGCATCTGGGGTATCAGATGTGTTTCTCATGAAGAAGACCCCCTTCTATCTAACGATACGCCACGGAGCCTGTTGTAATGCGCAACGTGAGGCGTTGTGTGCATTGGTTGCAAGCCGCGGCGGAAATCTCTCTTCACAGCCACAAAAAAGGACTGCCATCTTCCCCTATGGGAAGAGACAGACCCTCTCGTTGGTGCAGTGCCAGGCATTATACTCGTCTGCGCTCACCGGCGTAGTTGCTATGGTTAATAGATCATAGCTGTCGCTCCGCAAACATTGCCAAAACTGCCCTCCAAACGGTGGGCTGTGCCTCTATCAAGAGTAGAGAAAAAATGACTCATTTTGTTCAATCCTCATCCAACTTTCCGGGTTGGATGCTATTGATACTGTGATTGAATTGAATAACTCCGAACTTTAAACGTTGGATCGGGGCGTTGATTGATGCGCCCTCTTCCTTATGGATACTTACTTTAGTATAGCCTACATTATAGATAATTGCAACAACGGGTAATCCCAGGGGGTGGGCTTTGAAAAGCCCCTAATCCCTGGGGAGTGTTGTGATAAAGCTGTCCAACCCGGCCCGGTCTTCATCGGACAGGGTCATTTCGAATTCCTGTTCGAGGCGCTTTTTCTTGATGGCGGTCTCCCAGCATGAGAGCCTTGCGCAGAGATAGGCGCCGCGTCCAGATTTCTTACCCGTGGCATCGACCAGGACGTGTCCGTCCGGTGTACGAACGACACGCAGCAGTTCGCGCTTAGGCTTCGTTTCCCGGCAGGAAACGCAGGTGCGCAAAGGAACATGCTTGGGCCGTTTCGTTTGGGCCTTTGCAGTTCTGGCCATAGTCGTGTTCCTTACTCGTCGTCATAATTGAGCGGCTGTGAGTTATGCCTGCCGCCGCGCTGCTGGTGCGAGCGCCTTGGCCCACCCTCGCGTTCGCCGCGCTCGGCGCGGTCATAACGAGAACGGTCACGGTCGCCGCGTTCGCGGCGCCCGCCGCTGTAGGTTGGTGCAGGCTCCCGCCGCTCTTCAAATTGCTCTTCGTACACTTCTCCCTCAACGGGTTTGGTGACGTCGACGCGCCAGCTTGTGAGTTTGGCCGCGAGCCTGGCGTTTTGTCCGTCCTTGCCGATGGCAAGGGAGAGTTGTCTCTCAGGAACGGTCACCACCGCGGTATGATCCGATTCGCGCAGTTCGACGCGCAGCGGCTTCACCGGGCTGAGCGCATTTGCTACAAAGTTAGCAGGATCGGCGCTCCACTGGATAATATCTATCTTTTCTTCGTTGAGTTCATGCACGATGTTATTGATACGCGAACCACGCACCCCGACGCATGAGCCGATAGGGTCCAGGCCTTCCTGGCGTGCGACAACCGCAACCTTGGAGCGGCTGCCGGGTTCGCGCGCGATGGCCTTGACTTCGACGGTACCTTCGTAGATTTCGGGTACTTCGGACTCAAACAGGCGGCGCACGAGGTCACGATGGGTACGCGAAACCATGATCTGGAGCATGCGTCCCTGGATACGGCGCACGTCATAGACGTAGACCCGTATGCGCTGGCCGACACGATAATGTTCGGTGGGAACTTCCTCGCCCAGAGGCATGACGCCTTCTACGCGTTCGGCTTTGTCGAAGTCGAGTAGCCAGCCACGGACCGGGTCCTTGCGGGTGAGTGTGCCGAGGCGAATCTCGCCGACCCAATCTTTGAGCTGTTCGTAGAGGTGCTCGTGCTCGGCCTCGCGAATGCGCTGCAGGATGACCTGCTTGGCGGTTTGCGCCGGGATACGCGCGAAGATAAACGAAGAATCAACATCTATAGTTTGACCAAGCGCCGCCCGAGGAATCAGGCGCTGCGCCTCTGCCAGGGAAATCTCATCATTGGGGCTGGTCACCTGTGCCACGACATGTTTAGCTGCCCAGACACGCACCTCGCCATTTTTATCTACCTCGATGCGAATGTTCTCTCCGCCGCCGAAACTCTTGCGATAGGCTGCCAGGAGAGCGGTGGCAACTGTTTCCATTACCACTTCGCGAGGTAGTCCTTTCTCGGCAATTAATTGCGCGATAGCAGCCTGAAATTCGCTCCTCATTTGCCTTACTCCTCCCGCTGGTCGCCCAGGTAGACACTAACAAAACATCATTTTTTCGAGTGCAAAAAGCCCCTGGCAAGCAGAAAAGTGGGGGTCACCCACTTTTCTTCAAAGGTTTCCTCTATTCTGAGGGTATTATATCATATTCTGAATCTGAAAGCAACCTGAACTGAAACCAGGGATCGAGCCAGAAGCTGGCTTAATCCAGTTCATCATATATAACGTAAAATCTGTCAAAAATATTCCCCTGGGGTAGCTCTAAATCATGCAGTAGGATGGTCGGTTATCACAGCTAACATGGGGTCAGGCCTTCTGGCTGCTTGGAATGGCGCTGCTTATCACCATCTGCTTTGTGGGTTATTTGCTGGGAACGGAATACATTTTCGGCTCTCCTCCCACGCCGTGTCCAGTTGCACAGCACTGTTTGGGACAGCAATCGCCAGGGCAAACGCAACCATAGCCGTACGAACCAGCTTCCAGTGGCAGATAGGTAGCCTGATGGGGAAGGACTTCCCGTTCATGACGCCGCTCATGGCGCTTTCATGACGGGCCCTCGTCATACTAGCACCAGAGAGGACGATATGCAGAAGGAGGCACGCTACGCCCACAACAAGAAATACTGATCAATTGGTCCAAATTCTCCTTCGTGGAGTCATCGTCGGCATGATCGGTGGGGCCCTGATGGCGATGTTTACCATGATCGCCAGCGCCACTTACCTGCGTATGGGTTTCTTCACACCGCTGTACGCCATCGCGGTACCGCTCATCGGACAGCACCCGTTGCTGACTTCCATGACGGATGGCGTCTTCTACCTGGCCCCTGGCCCCGCGCTGCTGGGGCTAGTGGTCCACCTGCTGTGGTCGGCGCTGTGGGGTCTGATCTTTGGTTTGCTTGTACGTAGGCTGCATCTGACCGCCGGCAGGGCTATCATCGGCGGGTTAGTCTACGGCGTGCTGGTCATGCTGGTCATGTTCTTCGTCGTGTTACCCAGTGTGGGCGCCTCCTCCCTCTTGCGGTTGCTGGGCGGGTGGTCGTTCTGGTTAATCATCGCACATGCGCTGTTCTATGGCGTGTTCCTGGGGCTGTGGCCAGTGCTACAACCCCAGTTCTTCACGGGGTCACCGTATTATCCGGGGAGAAACCTACACTAAGCAACGAAATGGCTTCTCAGGGTGCTCTATCACTATGGAATGAAGAGAGAGTTGTGCTGAGGAAGGTCTTTTGTGTGCATCTTTTGCTTTTTAAGGAACAAAATGCTCTATTAAAAGGCGCTGCAATGGCCTTAGCGTAGGTTTCTCCCGAAAAAGTATTGTGACACCCTAATCCGAACTAATATCCCCAGTTCGACTTCTGAGATAAAACTCGTTGCGCATCCCGTGGGCCAAAAGCGGCCAAGTAGAGACGGTGTATTTTGGCAAGAGCTTCCGCCCACAGATGGTGAGTTGACTTCACAAGACGTACGTGTGCTTTTCTTGAGCATACAGATAGGGGTGGGACCCCCTTTTTAGGTAGCAGAAGCTCATCGCATGATGGAAAGGGCGTTCCTGTCAAATGTACTGTAAATGGAGCGAGAGGAGTAAGTGAGGTGGCTTCTAAAGGGATTTTAGAGATAAGGGAGAGTAGTAGCGTTTCTTTGACACTCCCCTCTACAAGCTATTTCGTAAAAACGGCAATGGCAAACTGCGGAATGTGGGGTGATGAAGAATTGTTACCGTTTTTGAGTAAGAATGCGATAACCTTTTTCTCTGATG
>Ga0209647_1000209_pt1 | contig 54562 bp, 58 predicted proteins | sample GraSoi_2013_60cm_FD_185827 | JGI IMG/M metagenome (GOLD analysis project Ga0209647, IMG submission 185827) | Grasslands soil microbial communities from the Angelo Coastal Reserve, California, USA - Sample 9_17_2013_60cm (SPAdes) (version 2) | ecosystem: Environmental > Terrestrial > Soil >...
TGCCCAGTTTTCTACGCCGGTCAACATCCAGATGTCGCTTTACTCGATCCCGTTCTATGCGAGCTTCGAAGAGCGCCTCGGCTACCCCTGCGACTACCGTCCGCAGGGATATCTTTTTTGCGCGACCTATGAAAAGCATATGGCCTACCTGCGCGCCAACTACGAAAAGCAGGTTGCCATGGGATTGAAGAACGTGCGCCTTGTCGACGGCGACGAAATCCGCAGCTTGTTCCCTCAACTCCGCAGCGATGACATCGTGGGCGGCAGTTTCTGCTCCACCGACGGCTTCGTCGATCCCTACAGCGCCATGATCGGCTTCATGACCTGGGCGAGCGATCACGGCGCCACGCTCTGGAAGAACGCCAGCGTCACGGGAATCACGCGCGTTACTGGCAACGTTGCTGATAACCATGGGAGCTTCGAAGTCGCAACCACGCGCGAAACGGTCTCCACGCGCACGGTCGTAAACTGTGCCGGAGCATGGGCTGCGCCGATCGCGAAGATGGCGGGCATCGATCTTCCCGTCGAACCTTTGCGCCGCATGCTGGTTCCGACAGAACCGTTTGGCCAATTTCCGCACACCGCGCCCATGATCATCGACATGTCCACCGGCTTCCACTTCCGTCCCGAGAGCCGCGGATTCCTGCTGGCGTGGAACGATCCGGAAGAAACCCCCGGCTACAAAACTGATTTCGACGCGAGCTTCATTGAAAAGATCCTGACCCGCGCAGCGGATCGCGTGCCCGTTTTCGAAAATGTCGCGGTCAATCCCAGGCGGGCCTGGGCCGGACTCTATGAAATGACTCCGGACCATCACCCGATTCTTGGCGAATCTCCTGAAGTTCCCGGCTTCTTTTTCGCCAATGGCTTCAGCGGACACGGCGTGATGCACGCGCCGGCAACTGGGAAAATTCTCAGCGATCTGATTCTGAATGGGAAGACCGATTTGATCGACGCATCTTTGCTGAACTTCGCGCGCTTCGCGGAGGAGCGGATGATTCAGGAGACGGCGGTGCTGTAGTCGCCGCGCGATTCGCAACTGCATCATTTATCATGGCCGCGGAAAAGAACCTTAACCACAGAGGACACCGAGGTACACAGAGGCGCACAGAGGACACCTAAGGAATTCCTCTGTGTTCTCCTGTGTACCTCTGTGCTCCCCGTGGTTAAGGTTCTTGCAAAACGACATGCACCAGGAACTCAACTACTGGCTCACCACCGCTCAGATGCCCACTCCCCCGGCGCAGCCATTGCCGGAGAGCGTTGACGTTGCCATCATCGGCGCTGGATTCACGGGACTCTCCGCCGCGCTCTCGCTTGCCAAACGCGGTGCGAAAGTCGTCGTGCTGGAATCAGAAACCATCGGCTGGGGCGCGAGTTCGCGCAACGGCGGCATGGTCCTCACCGGACTGAAGCTTGGCGTCAACAAACTTGTCTCGATGTATGGACGCGAGCTGACGCGACGCATGTACGCCGCGTCGCTTGAGACCATCGACGCGGTCGAGCGCATCGTGAAAGAAGAAAACGTTGCCTGCGATTTCGTCCGCACCGGGCACCTCGAAGTCGCCTGCAAGCGGGCGCATTTTGATGGCTACGCCCGCCAGGTTGAAGTGATCGCCCGCGAATTCAACCATCAACTGCGCGTCGTGCCCCGCGACCAACTCCGCAGCGAAATCGGTTCCGATATCTATTACGGCGGCATGGTCGACGAAATCTCCGCCGGACTCAATCCCGCGCGCTACGTTGCCGGACTCAGTTTGGCTGCGATGCGTGCCGGCGCCCAGATCTGCGAACGCACGCGACTGCTTAACATCCAACGCGAATCACGAGAAGGTGCGCCTGGTTTCAGGCTTAACAGTTCTCGTGGCGCGGTGTGGGCGCGCAACGTGCTGGTTGGGACCAGCGGCTACACCGGCGCAGCGACTCCCGCGCTACGGAAGAAAATCATTCCGATCGGGTCGTTTATCATCACGACCGAAATTCTTCCGGAAGCGCTGGCGCGCGAACTGAGCCCGCGCAATCGTCAAATCTACGATTCCAAGAACTATCTTTATTACTATCGCCTCACCCCCGACCATCGCATGTTGTTCGGCGGCCGCGCCGCGTTCTTTCCGGAGACCGATCAAACCATCCGTAAGAGCGCCGAAATTCTGCGCCTGGGCATGATCGACGTCTATCCGCAACTGCGCGACACGAAAGTCGAGTACGTCTGGGGCGGCACGCTCGATTTCTGCTTCGACATCATGCCGCACGCCGGGCAGGTCGACGGCATCTATTTCGCGCTCGGATATGCCGGACATGGCGTTGCCATGGCCACATATCAAGGGCAGAAGATGGCGGAGTGGATTGCGGTAGGGAAGACCGACAATCCGTTTGCTGAGATTCCGTTCCCCGGCGCGCCGCTCGGGTTGTACAACGGCAAGCCGTGGTTTCTGCCGTTCGCGGGGGCGTACTACAAAGTTCTAGACTGGGTATCGTGAGAGAAGGAGGTCTGAGGTGTCAGGTGCCAGGTGCCAGGTCTCAGGAACAAAGTGAGCGGCATTTAGTTGTACTGGGAACCTGAGACCTGACACCTGAGACCTGTTTTCCGGAGAACCGCATGTCTATCTTTGGCCTTATCGAGTATGCCGATGCCAGCCCCGAAGTCCGAGGAATTTACGACGACATCATGGCGACGCGCAAGACGGACTGGATCAACAATTTCTGGAAGGCGATCGCGCACGATCCGGTAATGCTCAAGCGGACTTGGGAAGACATCAAGCAGATCATGGCTTCCGGAGCGCTCGATGCGCTCACCAAAGAGATGATTTATGTCGCCGTCTCAGTCACGAACCAGTGCGAATACTGCATCGCTTCGCATACCGCTTCGGCAATACACAAAGGCATGACCGACGCCCAGTTCAAAGAGTTGATGTCCGTTGTTGGCATGGCGAATGAAACGAATCGGCTCGTCGCCGGATATCAGGTGGAGGTCGACGACCGCTTCAAACCGCAGGCCGGCAAATGAAAACAGGTCGCAGGTGTCAGGTCTCATGAAAACCAAGAGCGCCTCAATCTCGAAACCTGACACCTGAGACCTTTCCCGTTGACAATGTGCTCCTCGCGAAGCTTTATAATCCATTTGCGGGAATCAAGACTCGAATCGTCACACGCGAATCGCGAGCGCGCTCGAAAGAGGTAAGGCATGGCCGAGATGGCGGTGATTCCAGTCGCAACCCATGGTTTCTTCCTGGACGGGAAGTGGCTAGAGGAGGGGGACATCGTCGATGTTCGCGCACCTTACGATGGCGCTCTCGTCGCGCACGTGTACCAGGGACGTCGCGAACACGCAGACGCCGCCATTGCCGCTGCCGTCAAGGCTTTCGGAACTACCCGGCGACTGCCCGCTTTCGAACGCCAACGAGTTCTGCGCCAGATTGCGGCCGGTATTCATGATCGCAAAGAGGAATTTTCCCGCACGATTGCGCTCGAAGCTGGCAAGCCCATCAAGAGCGCTCGCACCGAAGTTGATCGTGCTGCCTTTATTTTCAATATCGCTGCCGAAGAGACGGTTCGCGGCTACGGCGAATATTTGCCGCTGGATTGGCAGCAGTCGACCGCCGGACGTTGGGGCATCGTCAAGCGCTTTCCTCTCGGTCCCATCGCCGGCATCACGCCCTTCAATTTCCCCTTGAACCTGGTCGCCCACAAAGTGGCGCCGGCCATTGCCGCGGGCTGTTCCATGGTGCTCAAGCCGGCTCCCCAGACGCCGCTCAGCGCGCTTCTCCTGGCGGAAATTATCCAGCAAGCGGGATGGCCGGACGGCGGATTCAACGCGGTTTTGCTCTCCAATGAAGATTCCGGTCTGCTCGTCAGCGATGAACGCATCAAGCTGATCAGCTTCACGGGGAGCGCCGCCGTCGGGTGGGCGATCAAGAACAATGCGGGAAAGAAAAAAGTCGTTCTCGAGCTGGGAGGGAATTCGGGCGTCATTGTCCACAGCGACACGGATCTCGCTTATGCCGCCGACCGCTGCGTCACTGGAGGCTTTTCTTATGCCGGACAGTCCTGCATTTCCGTCCAGCGCATTCTGGTCGAGCACTCCATCTACGGAAAGTTCACCGAACTGTTGCTGGCGGGAGTCAGCAAACTGAAGGTCGGAGATCCGCTCGACGAGTCGAGCGACATTGGCCCGCTCATCCGCGAGAGCGACGCCATCCGCGCTGCCGACTGGGTACAGGAAGCGGTGCGGGGTGGGGCACGCCTGCTCTGCGGTGGCAATCGCAAGGGTTCTCTGTTCGAGCCCACCGTGCTGACTGGCACCAAACCCAGTATGAAAGTGAATTGCCAGGAGATTTTTGCGCCGGTAGTAACCGTGGAGCCCTACAACGATTTCGCGTCCGCGCTGAAACAGATCAACAATTCTGCCTACGGCTTGCAGGCCGGACTCTTCACCCGCGACGCCAAACTCATCTTTCAGGCTTATGACGAACTCGAGGTCGGAGGCTTGATCGCCGGAGATGTCCCCACATTCCGCATTGACCACATGCCCTATGGCGGCATTAAAGATTCCGGACTTGGCCGCGAGGGCGTGCGCGACGCAATTCAGGAAATGACGGAACCAAAATTGCTAGTCATGAACTTGCGCTGAAGTTTCATTCTCACGCTAATTATTCCAGAGACGAATTCACAATGCGTTACCCTGAATATCTAACTTTCGGTCCGGATCATGAAATGCTTTCAGATTTTCTCAAGATTCAATTGCGGAAAAATGAAATCCCAAATTGGCACTCGAGTTGCCCTAAAGAAAAACTGCGCAACCTATACCATTACGCTAATCAACTGTTATACTCACCTGTTTCAGTGACGTGCGTCGCAACAGAACGCACGTAAATTCATACGAATGCAGTAAGCCGGGAGCGGCGCGAGCCAATTCCTTAATTTTTTATAGACCTCACATTCAATGCAGATCTTTCCGCGCAGCAGCAACGCCATCGCTCGGGCCTCTCTGGTCCTGGTTGTTCTCGCCGTGGGCGGGCTATTCTGGGTCCTGGCGCAACTGGAGCGCACTCCCTACATCACGATGGCGGGAGTTCGGAAGTCGCAGCCTGTTCCGTTCAGCCACCAGCACCACGTGACGGGACTCGGCATCGACTGCCGCTACTGCCACACCTCGGTCGAACAGTCGAGCTTCGCCGGCATTCCACCTACCAAGACCTGCATGAACTGTCATGCGCAGATCTGGACCAATGCGGCTTATCTGGAGCCGGTCCGCGAAAGCTTCCGTAGTGGCCGCTCCATCGAATGGACGCGCGTCAACCAGCTACCCAACTACGTATATTTCAATCACAGCATTCATATAAATAAAGGGGTGGGGTGCAATACGTGCCACGGTCCCGTCGATCAGATGCCGCTGATGTACCAGTATGCGTCGTTGCAGATGGAATTCTGTCTCGACTGCCACCGCAATACCGAGAAATATCTGCGCCCGCGCGAACAAGTGTTCAACATGCGCTATGAGCAGCCCTCCACGGGAGAGCCGGTCGTTGTGAAGGGAACGGCATACTCCGATCAGGAAACGCTCGGGAACGCGCTGAAGCAGGAATACAAGGTGCGCTCGGTGAAAGACATTACCAGTTGCAATACCTGCCATCGGTAGCGTCATTTTACTGAAAGCTGACGGCTGAGAGCTGAGAGCTGAACTTAAGATGAGCATGGACGAGCAAAAAACGAAGCCGGCCGGAATCAAAGTCGGAGCCGATGTGTGCCCGAGCAAGCGAAAGCAGCTTGACTTCGCGACGGTCAAGGAGCAGATCGAGGATACGACCGGCCCCGAGTACTGGCGCAGTCTCGAAGAACTGGCCGGCAGCGACGAGTTTCAGGAGATGCTCCATCGCGAGTTCCCGAAAGGCGCTTCCGAGTGGCTCGACGACTTTTCGCGCCGCGGATTTCTAAAGACGATGGGCGCGTCGCTGGCGCTCGCTGGTCTAACTGGCTGCACGCGGATGCCGACCACCGAAATCGTGCCCTATGTGAAGCAGCCGGAAAATGTCATTCCCGGCCGCCCCAAGTTCTACGCGACCGCGTTCACCCTCGGCGGCTATGCTTCGCCAATTCTGGTCGAGAGCCACATGTTCCGGCCGACGAAGGTCGAAGGCAATCCCGAACACCCCGCCAGCCTCGGCGGTACGGACGTTTATGCGCAGGCTTCCATTCTCGATCTCTATGATCCCGACCGAGCCCAGAACATCACATATATGGGGGATGTCCGTTCATGGAACGGCTTCATGGAAGCTGTGCGCGGCCCCATGAATGTGCAGAAAAGCATGGCGGGCGGCGGCGTCCGTATTCTGACGCAGACTGTTTCCTCGCCCGTGCTGGCGGCGCAGATTCGCAGCTATCTCGAGGCTAATCCCGCGGCTAAGTGGCACGTTTACGAGCCGATTAATCGCGACAACGTGGTCGAAGGCGCGAAGTTGGCTTTCGGCGAGCCGGTTGAGACGCGGTACGACTTGTCGAAGGCCGACGTCATCGTTTCGCTCGATGCCGACTTCCTCTATGCGGGATTTCCGGGCTCGGCGCGGTACACGCGTGATTTCGCTGCACGGCGCAATCCTGATGCCAACATGAACCGGTTGTATGTTGTCGAGAGCACACCGAGTTCGACGGGGATGAAGGCGGATCACCGACTGCCGGTGCGGGCTGCGGATGTCGAGAACCTGGCCCGCACATTGGCGAGCGCGGGCGGTGCGACTGCGAGCGGCACGTCCAGTGAACAGCAAAACTTTATCTCCGCGCTCGCGAAGGACCTGCAAGCGCACAAAGGTTCCAGCGTCGTCATCGCCGGCGATCATCAACCTCCTAACGTTCATGCGCTCGCGCATGCCATCAACCAGTCGCTTGGAAATGTTGGCAAGACGATCTTCTACGCCGAGCCGGTTGACGCAAATCCCGTTAACCGCAACCAGTCGCTGCACGCGCTCGTCGAAGACATGCGCGCGGGCAAGGTTGACCTGCTGCTGATTCTCGGTGGTAATCCTGCCTATGACGCACCCGCCGAACTCGAATTCGCTTCCGCCCTGAAATCGAATGCCGTCAATTTAAAAATATTTCTGGGCACGCATCGCAATGAGACCGCCGAACTTTGCCAGTGGCACGTGCCCGAAGCGCACTATCTCGAGTCCTGGAGCGACGCTCGCGCTTACGACGGAACGGTCAGCATCGTTCAGCCGTTGATCGAGCCGCTTTACGGCGGCAAGAGTGCGCACGAGATTATCGCTATCCTGGCGGGCCAGTCCGGCATCACTGGACACGATCTCATCCAGGGCTACTGGCAGAAACAGCACAGCGGCGCGGACTTTGACGCCTATTGGCGTAAGTCTCTTCACGACGGCTGGATAGAAGGCACGACCTATGCGTCGAAAAATGTCGCGCTGAAAGCGACAAGCTTTCCGGCATCGCAATCCGCGCCGGGCACCACCTACGAGATCAACTTCCGCCGTGATCCCTCGATCTATGACGGGCGCTTCTCGAACAACGGCTGGTTGCAGGAACTTCCGAAACCCCTAACCAAGCTGACTTGGGACAATCCCATCATGATCGGTCCCGCGATGGCCGAGCGGCTGAAGCTGAATTTCAAAGACGTCGCCGAGGTCGAATTCAACGGAAAGAAAGTCAGAGGTCCCGTCTGGATTCAGGCTGGCCATCCCGACAACTCGATCACGGTCTTCCTCGGCTATGGACGCACGCGCGCTGGCCGCATTGGAACCGGCACCGGCTTTGACGTTTACCCGCTGCGCAGCAGTCAGACTCCGTGGTTTGCGAACGGCGCACAACTTCGTGCTACTGGCGATGTATATCAACTCGCAAGCACCCAGGGCTATCAGACAATGGAAACTCCTGTCGGCGAGCGTCCGCTGGTGCAGGAGCGCAGCCTTGAGGAGTACAAGAAAGAGCCGAACTTCGCGAAGGAAGGCGAACCGCGGGCCGACCTCACGCTTTACAAGCCCTTCGACTATTCAAAGGAGACTTACTCCTGGGGCATGGCGATCGACCTGAATTCCTGTGTGGGGTGCAACAACTGCATCGTCGCCTGCCAATCGGAAAACAACATCGCTGTGGTCGGCAAAGAGCAAACCCTCAAAGGCCGCCACATGCACTGGCTGCGTGTGGACGCATACTACAACGGACCGCGCGATAATCCCAAGGGCTTCTTCCAGCCTGTGCCCTGCATGCAGTGCGAGAATGCGCCGTGCGAGCTGGTTTGTCCGGTACAGGCGACGATTCACAGCAGCGAAGGTCTGAACGACATGGTCTACAACCGCTGCGTCGGCACGCGCTATTGTTCGAATAATTGCCCGTACAAAGTGCGGCGGTTCAATTTCCTGCTCTTCCAGGACTGGGAGACGCCACAGTTCAAGCTCATGCGCAATCCCGACGTGACCGTGCGTAGCCGCGGCGTCATGGAAAAATGCACCTATTGCGTGCAGCGCATCAGCGAGCATCGCATCGATTCCGAGCGCGCCGACTCGACGATCAAAGATGGTGAGTTGCAGACGGCCTGCCAGCAATCTTGCCCGGCCAACGCCATCGTCTTCGGTAACCTCAACGATCCGAGCAGCCAAGTCAATAAATGGAAAGCGCAGGCGAGAAATTACTCCATGCTGGCTGAATTGAATACGCGGCCGCGCACGACGTATCTCGCGGAAGTCCGCAACCCTAACCCTGAGTTAGAAGAAGCGAAAGCATAAGTGGAGCGCAGGTAGGCATGGCGACCAATACGCAAATACCCGTGGAAGACAGGCGAGTGCCGGTAATCGCACCGGGCCATACCTTCTCCACCATCACCGAGAAGATCAGCAACATCGTGCTGAAGCGCCCCGTCTCACTCGGATGGATCCTCGGCTTCCTGATCGTATTCTCGATGCTAAACATGCTGATGGTGGCGCTCGGATACCTGTTCATCAAAGGTACGGGGATCTGGGGCATCAACATCCCCGTCGGTTGGGGATTCGCCATCGTTAACTTTGTGTGGTGGATCGGTATCGGTCATGCGGGCACGCTGATTTCTGCCATTCTTGCTCTCCTGCGGCAGACCTGGCGCAACTCCATCAACCGCTTTGCCGAAGCCATGACGCTGTTTGCCGTGGCCTGCGCCGGCATCTTCCCGCTGGTTCACACCGGACGCCCGTGGCTCGCGTACTGGCTCTTTCCGTATCCGAACACCATGAACTATTGGCCGAACTTCCGCAGCCCACTGGTCTGGGACGTCTTTGCGGTTTCGACCTACCTCACGATTTCGCTGGTGTTCTGGTTTATGGGATTGATTCCCGATCTCGCCACCTTGCGTGATCGCGCCGAGAATCCCTGGCTCCAGCGCATCTACGGACTCCTCGCTATGGGATGGCGCGGTTCAGCGCGGCACTGGCACCGTTATGAGACGGCCTACCTACTTCTCGCCGGCCTCGCGACACCGCTGGTGCTCTCCGTGCACACGGTCGTAAGCTTCGATTTCGCGGTTAGCCTGGTCCCTGGCTGGCACACCACGATTTTTCCCCCGTACTTTGTCGCGGGGGCCATCTATTCCGGTTTCGCCATGGTTCTTTGCCTCGCGATTCCGATCCGCGCTATTTATGGACTACAGGATTTCATCACCCTGCGGCACCTCGAGAACGCAGCCAAGGTCATGCTTGCCACTGGCCTTATCGTGGCTTACGGGTACGGCATGGAAGCGTTCATGGGATGGTACAGCGGAAACCAGTTCGACTCGTTCCTGCTCTGGAACCGGCTCCATGGCCCGTATCGGATGTGGTATATGGCTTTGCTTGCCTCCAACATTTTCATTCCGCAGGTTCTGTGGCTGAAGAAATTCCGCGTCTCCACAGGCTGGCTCTGGCTCATCTCGTTCGTGGTGCTCGTCGGGATGTGGCTCGAGCGCTTCATTATTGTCGTCGTCAGTTTGACTCGCGACTTCGTGACTTCTTCGTGGGGCCAATACTATCCAACCAAGTGGGACTGGATGACGTTCTTCGGCACCATCGGCATGTTCCTGACTTTCATGTGGCTGTTCGTGCGTGTGCTGCCCATGATCTCCATCAACGAGTTGCGCACTTTGCTGCCGGAGGCGCAGGTGCATGAAGGGACGGAGGTGAAGCAATGAGCGATTCTTCCACCTATGAATCTCCCGTCCGCGATTCTTCGATCTATGGATTGATGGCCGAATTCGACTCTGCGCAAGAACTGGTTGCCGCCGCTCACAAGACTCACGAAGCGGGCTACAAGAAGATCGATGCCTATAGCCCGTTCCCCATTGAGGGCCTTGCAGAAGCTATCGGCTTTCATAAGAACCGCGTGCCGCTTGTGGTCCTCATTGGCGCACTCATCGGTGGGATATCGGCATACTCGCTTCAGTACTGGGTCGCAACGATCACCTATCCTGTCAACGTTGGCGGACGCCCATTTCACTCCTGGCCATCGTTTATCATCGTGACCTTCGAGCTGACGATTTTGTTTGGCGGACTTTCCGCGGTGATCGGCATGCTTGCCTTGAACGGCCTCCCCATGCCCTATCACCCCGTATTCAACGTGCCCGAATTCGCCAAGGCCTCGGAAAATAAATTCTTCCTGGTCGTATTTTCGAGCGACCCGAAATATGACGCCGCCCGCACGCGCTCGTTTCTCACCGGCCTCGCTCCACGCATGATCGCGGAGGTGCCAAGCTAGTCATGGGTACCACGCTCAACCTCCGAAAAGTTTTCCCCGCGCTGCTGGCGTTAATCGCCATTACTGCCGGTTGCCGCCTCGACATGCACCTGCAGCCATATTATCGGCCCCTGGCAAAGAGCGATTTTTTCGCTGACGATCGCTCTGCCCGGTTGCCGGTCGACGGCACGGTCGCTCGTGGCGATCTCCGCGAGGATACGTATTTCTACACTGGAAAAATCGGCGGCAATCCCGGTGACTATATGCCGTTCCCGGTGACCGCCGAAGTCCTTGCCCGCGGACGCGAGCGGTACAACATCACGTGCACACCATGCCATGGACGTGTCGGTGACGGCAAGGGCTTCATCCCCACGCGCGGTTTCCGCCAGCCACCGTCGTTTCACATCGAGCGTCTGCGCAAAGCACCGATCGGCTATTTGTTCGACGTCGACACCAATGGCTTCGGCGTGATGCCCGATTATGCCGCGCAGGTTTTGCCGCGCGACCGCTGGTGCATTGCAGCCTACATCCGCGCGCTGCAACTGAGTCAGAATGCAACTTCGGCCGACGTTCCGGCTGGACAAAAAGTTCCGTCACCTGCGCCTAAGTTCCGCGACATTGGCAATGGAGCCACGCTGCCCGAGGCTGCGCCCGCGCCGCCCATCGCCGAACCAGAAGGGGAGGCCAAGTGACCACGGCCGCTTTCAAATTGAATAAGTCGGACCTGATGGCCCCACCCGTGGCCGAGAAGATTCAGACGCAGTCGTTATTTATCGGCTTGGTCGGCGCTGTTGCTTCCATCGCCGGCGCGTTCCTTGCTCCCGGCAGTTTTTATTCCGCCTATCTCATTGGCTTCATGTTCTGGCTCGGCCTCTCGCTAGGATGCATGGCCATCCTGATGCTTCACCACCTGGTAGGCGGGGCTTGGAGCATCGTGATTCGGCGCATACTGGAATCGGGCATGATGACGCTGCCCCTCATGTTCGTGCTCTTCATCCCGATTTTGCTGCATCTCCCCAGGCTTTATCCCTGGGCCCAGCCCGACAAACTGGCCTCCGATGCCAAGATGGCCGATATCGCGCACAGCTACCTCAACTTCAATGGCATCCTGTTGCGCTACATCCTTTATTTCGTCATCTGGTTCGGGATGGCCTACTTCCTGAATCGCTGGTCGACCGAGCAGGACTCAATCGCTGGCCAGAGCACTCTGCGTTTCCGCGCCATGAGTTCGATTGGGCTCGTGATCTACTCGCTGACGATTTCGTTCGCGGTGATCGACTGGGTGATGTCGCTGCAAGCGCGCTGGATCTCGACTATCTACGGCCTGCTCTTCGTCGCGGGTGAAGCGCTTTCCGCCTTTTGCTTTGTCGTGGTAATCGAGAGGATCCTCGGCAAACGCAAACCGATGTCCGAATACCTCACTGATACCGAGGTCCACGACCATGGCAAGTTCATGCTCGCTTTCGTCATGGTCTGGGCTTACTTCAATTTTTCGCAGTGGCTCATTATCTGGGCCGGCAACCTGCCCGAAGAAATTCCGTGGTACGTTCGCCGTCTGAATGGCGGATGGGAGACGGTCGGCTTGTTCCTCGTGGTCTTCCACTTCGCGATACCTTTTGCGTTGTTGCTCTCGCGGCGTTTGAAGCGCAAAGCACGGACTCTCGTTCGGCTCGCTTCCTGGCTCATCTTCATGCGCATCGTCGACATCTTTTGGCATATCGAGCCGTCGGCGCATGCTACGTTTCACCTCAGCTGGCTGCATTTCACGATCGTGGCGGGCATCGGCGGTCTTTGGATGGCCTACTTCTTCCACAATCTGAGATCGCGTCCGCTGCTGCCCGTCAATGCGCCGCAGACCCAGAGGTTTTTGGAGCGGTCGCATGGGTAATGAAAGTCGTATGGGTGACGAAATATGAGCGACGAAATGATGAACCATGGCCACCCCGGCCACGAAACCGAGTTCGAACACGAGGACCTGGGCACGCGGGGCGTCTTCGCCTTCATGATCGGCCTCGTGGTTAGCGGCGTAGTCATCTATTTCATCATCGTCGGTATGTACTCGTTCCTCGATCGATACGAGCGGTCACAGATGGTTACTGCCAGTCCGCTGATTACGCCGTCAGGTAGTCTGTCGCGTGTAATGACGCAGGACGAAGTCGACAAACTGTTCAAGGAAAACGGCGCTCCGATGCTCGAAACCAACGAGCGCGGGCAGTTTCGCGATTTCCTGATGGATCAGGAAGACCAACTCAACAGCTACGGGTGGGTCGACGAAAAAGCCGGCGTGACGCACATTCCAATCGAGCGCGCCATGGAGTTGACGGTCCAGCGCGGATTACCCGTGTGTCCGCAAGGCTGTGCGGATGCAAACACAACGACCGCAAGCAAGTCGCCGCGCGCGCCGAAATCGTCCGGAGAAGGAAAAGGCAGTGCGAAGTAAAAGCTGGCTCGCCAATTCGATCACCGTAGCAATTTTTCTGCTCATGCTCTCGGTCGCTCCGGTGCTTGTTTCAGCACAGGGCGCACGGGGTCCGATGATGGGCGGCGTCATGAGTCCGCCTGCCAGCCAGCGGCCTCCGGGACTTCAATTCGTTGGCATTGAGCAACATCTCAATGCTGAAGTTCCCGTCGATCTGGAATTCCGCGACGAACTCGGTAACCCCGTGAAACTCGCCGATTACTTCGGCCACGGACGCCCCGTGATCCTGAACCTGGGCTACTATCAATGCCCCATGCTCTGCAGCGAACTTCTGCGAGGGCTGGTCGGTTCGATGAAGGCACTTACATTCGATCTTGGCAAAGATTTCGACGTCGTCACCGTGAGTTTCGACCCGCGCGAAACCACCGAAATGGCTGCCGCCAAAAAGCGGGACATCATTAATCGCTACGGTCGAGCGAACGCCGATCAAGGTTGGCACTTCCTGACCGGCAAAGCTGACCAGATCAATGCGCTCACCAGATCGGTGGGCTTCCAATATCAGTTTGACCCGAAGACCGAACAGTACGCCCACGCCGCTGCGATCGTTATGCTCACGCCCGACCGCCACATTTCGGGATACTTCTACGGAGTCGAGTTCCCTCCGAAGGATCTGCGCCTCGGCCTGGTGGAGGCGTCGCAAAACCGCATCGGCAACATCGGGGATCAGGTTCTCCTCTACTGCTATCACTACGATCCCAGGACCGGCAAATACGGCGCCATCATCAGCAATATCCTGAAGCTGGCGGGGCTGGCTACCATGCTCATTCTGGGAACATTTATGTTCGTCATGTTCCGCGCCGATCGGCGTTCTGCTCGACTTACCGATCGACCCACGGACCACGGTGGATTGGGGCGAGTTACGTAATTATGTCGAAATTTCTACCATTGTGGCCCGATCAGGCCTCGACCATGGCAAGCCAGGTGGATGCTCTCTACATCTATCTGCTGCTGGTCTCTGGCATCATGACCGCGCTCATCTTTATCGCGGTCGCGGTGCTCGCGATTAAGTATCGTCGCGTGCCCGGACGTGATGCCCATCCGATTGAAGGGTCCACCATCCTCGAAATCAGCTGGTCGGTCATTCCTTTCTTTGTCATGCTGACCTTCTTCATCTGGGGCGCGGTCATATTTTTCGAGGAGCGCACTCCTCCCGCAAACGCGACCGAAGTCTATGTCGTCGCTAAACAGTGGATGTGGAAGATCGAGCACATGGAAGGCCAGCGCGAGATCAACGAGCTCCACGTCCCCTCCGGCCAGAACGTAAAGCTGATCATGACGTCGCAGGACGTGATTCACAGCTTCTTCATCCCCGCATTCCGCCTCAAGCAGGATGTGCTGCCCGGCCGTTACACCACGCTCTGGTTCAATGCCACCAAACCCGGCCGCTATCATTTATTCTGCGCCGAATATTGCGGAACCCAGCACTCGGGAATGGGCGGCGATATCATCGTCATGGAGCCGCAGCAATACGCGCAGTGGATGGCGGGGGGGCCTTCCGCTCCTCTGCAGGAAACCGGCAAGCAGTTATTTTCCCAACTCGGATGCGCCACCTGCCATCGTTTCGACGTCCAGGGTCGCGGTCCCAATCTGATCGGTATCTATAACAAGCCTGTTCTTCTCGAAGACGGACGCACCGTGATTGCCGATGAGAACTATGTTCGTGAGTCCATCCTTGATCCAACTGCCAAGATTGTGGGCGGCTTCAAACCGGTGATGCCAACTTTCCAGGGCATTATTAGCGACGAACAGTTGAACGCGCTGGTAGCCTATGTCAAATCGTTGAACCAGCAGCCATCCACGGGAACCGCCGGGCTGCAGAGCCAGCCCGCCTCTTCCCCGGCACAACCCCAGAAGATGCAGGTGCAATAGTTATGGCGAGCACGGCAATCCCGGCGAATCAGACTCCGAAGCTGAACTATCTCAATAACGGGCACAGCCTCAAATCCTGGCTGCTGACCACCGACCACAAGCGGATCGCGATTCTATATCTGATCTCTGTTACTGCCTTCTTTATGCTTGGTGGCTTCTTTGCCATGCTCATCCGGCTTGAACTGCTTACTCCGCAGGGCGACCTAATGCAGGCCGACACCTATAACAAGGTGTTCACTACGCACGGCATTGTCATGGTGTTCTTTTTTCTGGTCCCGGTCGTCCCCGCCATACTCGGCAACTTCCTGGTGCCGCTCATGATCGGCGCCAAGGATCTCGCTTTTCCACGTATCAACCTGCTGAGTTGGTATCTCTACGTCATAGGCGGCGCGATCTTCCTGCACTGCATGCTGACCGGCGGCATCGACACGGGGTGGACGTTCTATACCCCGTACAGCACGGCTGGCAGCAACACCAATGTCGTTGAAGCCGGCCTCGCGGTCTTTATCGCGGGCTTCTCTTCAATCTTCACCGGACTCAATTTCATTGTCACTGTTCACCGGATGCGGGCGCCCGGCCTCACTTGGGACCGCCTTCCACTGTTCATCTGGGCCAACTACGCTACCAGCTTGATCATGATTCTCGGCACGCCCGTGATTGCTATCACCATGGTGCTTGTGGCCGCCGAACGCCTCTTCCACCTCGGCATCTTCGATCCCAGTCTCGGCGGAGACCCGGTCCTGTTTCAGCACCTGTTTTGGTTCTATTCCCATCCCGCCGTCTACATCATGATCCTGCCTTCAATGGGCGTGATCAGCGAACTGATTGCCTGCTTCTCTCGTAAACGTGTATTCGGATACAACTTTGTCGCAATGTCGAGTGTCGCCATCGCCGTCTTCGGATTTCTGGTGTGGGCGCATCACTTGTTCGTGGCCGGCATATCGCTCTATGCCGCATTGGTCTTTTCCTTCCTGAGCTTTCTCGTGGGCGTGCCCTCCGCCGTCAAAGTCTTCAACTGGACAGCCACGCTCTACAAAGGTTCGATCTCCTACGCCACGCCGATGCTCTATGCCTTTGGTTTTATCGGTCTGTTCACCATTGGCGGATTAACCGGACTCATACTGGCCACCATCGGCATCGACGTTCACGTTACCGACACTTATTTCGTCATCGCCCACTTCCACTACGTCATGGTAGGCGGTGTACTTATGGGGTATCTCGGAGGGCTGCATTTCTGGTGGCCGAAGATCAGCGGACGGATGTATCCGGAAGGCTGGGCTAAACTGTCGGCGTTGTTCGTTTTCGTCGGCTTCAACCTGACATTCTTTCCGCAATTCATTCTCGGCTACGTCGGCATGCCGCGCCGCTACTGGCAGTATCCACCCGAGTTTCAGGTGCTGAACGTGCTGTCCACTGCTGGCGCCAGCATCCTCGCCGTCGGCTATCTGCTGCCGATGATCTACCTTCTCTGGTCGCTGCGCTACGGGCCGATCGCCGAGGCGAATCCATGGGGAGCCGCTGGTCTGGAGTGGCAAACTACGTCTCCGCCGCCCACGTTCAATTTTGACGAGACTCCGGTCGTAACCTGGGAAGCTTATAACTACGAAGAGATCCCAGCACCGAAGGAACTGGAGGCTCCCGTTGCACGATAGCCAAGCAGCCACCGGCCAAATTACGACGATGGAACACGAAGCTCACAATCCTGCGCTGCTCCACCACTTCGCCGACGCTCAGCAACAGAAGAACGCCGCCTCACTTGGCATGTGGCTGTTCCTGGTGACGGAAATCATGTTCTTCGGCGGCATGTTCTGCGCCTACCTCATCTACCGCCTCACCTACTTCAACGCATTCGCAGCCGGAAGTCAGCAACTCAGCATCGCGCTCGGGGCTTTTAATACCGCCGTGCTGATCATCAGTTCGGTTACGGTTGTATTGGCGGTGAAAGCGGCGGAGGCCGGCAAGCGCAAAGCTCTGGTCACGTACCTGGTCATTACGGTTCTTCTCGGCCTGACCTTTCTGGTGGTTAAGGGCTTCGAGTATCGCGAAAAATTCGAGAAGCACCATGTGCCAGGCTCGACGTTCCAGTTCACGGAGACGTTCGATGACAACGGGAAAAAAATCCCGGTTAACCCCAAGCAAGCCGAGCTCTTTTTCTCGCTCTATTTCGTGATGACCGGCATGCACGCCCTGCACATGATCATTGGCTGCGGCCTGTTTAGCGTTCTGGCGGTCCTGGCGTGGAAGGGGCATTACACGCCCGCCTATTTCACGCCCATAGAAAACGGGGGCTTGTACTGGCACTTGGTCGATATCATCTGGATTTATCTGTTCCCGTTGTTGTATCTGATCAGCAGGCACTCCTGAGGATTGTTATGTCGGAACACGAAGAACACACTAGTCACTCGCAAGGGTTCTACCTAGCCATCGGCATCGGCCTGCTGGTGCTGACGGCAACGACTGTCGGCGCCGCCTTCGTGAACCTCGGTCCTCTGAACCCTGTCATTGCGCTCCTCATTGCCACCATCAAAGCCACGCTGGTCGTTCTCTTCTTCATGCACGTCAAAGGCGCGAGCGAAAAGCTGACGGGCGCCGTAGTGGTCTCCGGCTTCTTCTTTCTCGCGATCCTGCTGATCCTATCCTTGGCGGATTACATGACTCGATCCTGGCGCTAGCTGTACTTGTGTGGCGCGGGCGCCCCGCCCGTGAAAAAGTCTCGATCTCAGTAACAGTTTGGCGTAAGCCCGCCTAGAGTCTGGTTGCTTTGTTCCGATTGCATAGCTTCGCGGGCGCCCGCGCCACACAATGTCCACTAGACGATTACTTTCAGCTCTTGCGCCCAACGGCCGCATCCTCGAAGATGTTCTGTACCCTATGCCGCAAGACATCGCCCCACCTCCGGTCCATTCCGCGCAACTTGACGCCTCCGCGCTCGAGGCCTCTCTCCGCCGCCATCTTCGCGGAGAAGTCCGCTTCGATTCGGGCAGCCGCGCTCTCTATGCAACCGACGGGTCCAATTACCGGCAAGTCCCTATCGGCGTCGTAGTTCCGCGTGATAAAGAAGACGTTGTCGCCGCAGTTGCCCTCTGCCGCGACCATCGCGCTCCGCTCCTCGCACGCGGGGGAGGCACGTCTCTAGCGGGACAATGTTGTAACGCCGCCGTCATTCTCGACTTTTCGAAGTACATGGCGGGCATCCTCGAAATCGATCCCGCGCGCCGCATTGCGCGCGTCGAACCGGGCGTTGTCCTCGATGACCTTCGAGCCGCGGCTGAGAAGCACCACCTTACCTTCGCGCCCGATCCCGCTACTCACGACCGCTGCACCCTCGGAGGCATGATTGGCAACAACTCCTGCGGCGTGCACTCGATCATGGCTGGTAAGACTGACGACAACATCGAGTCGCTTGAGATCCTCACCTACGGCGGCCAGCGCCTGCACGTCGGCGCGACGAGCGCGGATGACTTTGACCGCTTTATTCGCGAAGGTGGCCGCCGCGCCGAAATCTACACCGGGCTCAAGTCCATCGGCGACCGCTATGGTGAGCAGGTGCGCCGCCAGTTCCCGAACATTCCGCGCCGCGTTTCCGGATACAACCTCAACCACCTGCTGCCCGAAAGCGGCTTTCACGTGGCGCGCGCACTTGTCGGCTCCGAAGGAACTTGCGTCACGGTTCTCGAAGCTACCTGCCGCCTAGTCGAGAGTCCGCCAGCCCGGGTTCTGCTCGTCATCGGATGGCCCGATATCTATCTCTGTGCCGACCACGTCCCGCAGATCATGGAGCATGACCCCATCGGCCTCGAAGGTTTTGACGACATCATGGTCGACGCGAGCCGCCGCAAAGGCATGAACCTCGAAGGCCTTGCCCTGCTGCCCGAAGGGGCTGGGTGGCTGATGGTTGAATTCGGCGGCAACACCGTGGCCGAAGCAGAATCGCAGGCGCGCCATCTGATGGAGTCGCTTGATCGCTCTGCGGCTCCGCCCAACCTGCGCCTCTTCACCGACCCGAAACAAGCCCGGCGCATCTGGGAGGTTCGCGAGTCGAGCCTCGGTGTGACTTCGCACGTCCCCGGCGAACCGCTGCGCTGGGAAGGCTTCGAGGATTCCGCAGTCGCGCCCGACAAACTTGGCGCCTACTTGCGCGAGCTGCGCGGGCTAATGCAAGCATTCCACTACGAAGGTTCGTTCTACGGCCACTTCGGCCACGCCTGTGTGCACACTCGCATGGATTACGATCTGGAATCCACTGAAGGCGTCCGCAAGTTTCGCCAGTTTATGGAAGAGGCCGCTGATCTTGTCGTCCGCTATGGCGGCTCGCTCTCGGGCGAACACGGAGACGGCCAAGCCCGCGCCGAACTTCTGCCTAAAATGTTTGGACCTGAAATTATGCAGGCCTTTCGCGAATTTAAGTCGCTCTGGGATCCCGATTGGAAGATGAATCCGGGCAAGCTCATTGAGCCTTATCGCCTCGACGAAAATCTCCGCCTCGGCGCAGGCTACGATCCGTGGCAGCCTGAGACGCATTTCAAATTTCCCGACGACCACGGCAGCCTGGCAGCCGCCACGCTGCGGTGTGTTGGAGTGGGCAAGTGCCGGCGCGATGAAGGCGGAGTCATGTGTCCGAGCTTTCGCGTCACGCGCGACGAAGAGCACTCCACCCGCGGCCGCGCCCATCTGCTCTGGGAGATGACGAAGGGCGACGTTATCAAAGACGGCTGGCAGAACGAAGCCGTGAAAGAATCGCTCGACCTTTGTCTTGCCTGCAAAGGCTGCAAGAGCGATTGCCCTGTCGGGGTCGATGTCGCGACCTACAAGGCGGAATTCCTGTCGCATTACTACGAAAGCAATCGTCGTCCTCTGAATGCATTGGCCCTTTCGAATTTTGACCTGTGGGTGAGAGTCGCCTCGTACGCGCCTGGCCTCGTGAACCTCACAACCCAACTTCCCATCCTGGGCGACCTCGCGAAGTTGGCAGCCGGAATCCACGCCCAGCGCCGCATTCCAGCATTTGCCCCGCAGACATTCAAACAGTGGTGGGAGCAGCGGTGGAGCGACGGGCGTCCTCGCCCGTCCCGTCGAGCGCAGCTCGACAACTCTGTCCTCCTCTGGGTCGACACCTTCAATAACCACTTCCTTCCCGCGACCGCGAAGGCCGCGGCCGAAGTGCTCGAAGCGGCGGGCTTCGATGTCACCATCCCGACCGCCCACCTTTGCTGCGGCCGCCCGCTTTATGACGTTGGCATGCTTGACCGCGCCAAGAGCTTGCTCCTCCACATCATGGACGAGCTTCTCCCGGAGATCGAAGCCGCCACGCCGATTGTCGTCCTCGAACCCAGTTGTGCCGCCGTTTTCCGCGACGAACTTACGAACCTTTTCCCAAACGACAAACACGCGCAAGCGCTCTCGAAGCAAGTCTTCTTGCTCAGCGAGTTTCTCGAACAGCGCGCAAAGAATTTCCCGCTGCCCAAGCTACCGCGCCGGGCGCTCATCCACGGGCATTGCCATCACAAGGCCATCATGAAGATGACCGCGGAAGAGTCGGTCCTTGAGCGCATGGGAATCCACTTCACCGCGCCCGCCGCGGGATGCTGCGGCATGGCGGGAGCGTTCGGTTTTGAAAAGGACAAATACGAGATTTCGAAGGCCATCGGCGGACTCGAACTCCTGCCTGCCGTCCGCAAGACTCCGACTGACTGGCTCATCGTTGCCGACGGGTTTAGCTGTCGCGAACAGATCGCCCAGGAAACTGATCGCCACGCCCTGCACCTTGCCGAAGTTCTCCAGATGGCCCTCCGCGAAGCTACCGAAACGCCCGAAGGCTTCCCGATGTTCGACCCCGCGCCGCAACACTATCCCGAAGACGCATGGGTGCGGCCCCGCCAGGCTGCGATCGAGAAATCCATGAAACGGACGGCCTTGGCTGTGGCTGGCATCGCAACTGGGGCGGCGCTTTTGTGGGCACTTGCCAGAAGGCGATAGGTCCCTCAGCGCAGACGGCGCTGGTGAGCTTGCTCAACTGGACGGGCGAGACGCCCGTCACCACACGAGCTGGGCGAATAGTGCTCCCGTAATTCATTGATAAATATAGACTTATATGCCCACTGCCAATCCCAGCCTCTTTCTGGGACAATAGACCACATAGACACTTGGCCTCGCCGTAGCGGCTTTCGGTCCCCGTCGCACTGCGGATCGCACCGCACAAGTTTCAGAAGAGCCGAAAAGCAGAAAGCTGACTCTATGGAAACCGCAAACTCAACCGTTGCAGTCCCCGCTCTAGCCCCAACGTCGGCCCCGTCCGCAGCCATCGCCCAGAACAAATCGCTGCAGGGCTCGGTCCTGGTGCTGATCCAGTTCGACGTCTGCGAGGAGATCAACCTCGACGCATTGCGCGACATCTTTGGAGCTCGCCGACAGGAGGCCAGCTTCAAGCACCCCGCGCCCGGATACGTCCGCTTCGAACGTGCTCCCGTCGTCGAACCGGTCGAACCCCTGATCCTGGAGAGCGGCGAACGGCTCGATGTCCAGATCAAGTACTACGATTACGGTGTGCTGAGCGTTGTGCTCGAACTGCCATTTTCCGGTGACTGGGATACGCTCGTGCGCATCGCCAGCCGCTGGGTTTGGGACACCGATTTCACCAGCTTCGCGCAGAAAATCGTCAAACAGAAAATCGAGCGCGCCCGTCCCGCGCTGGTCAAGCTTTACGACAGCTGGCTCCATGAAGATTATTTCGTCTTCCACGTGCGCGACATCGCCGGCAATCCGTCGGCGGCCGAACTGCTCTCGACCCAGGGGGGACGCATTGCGCAGATCGTCCGCGGCGAACACGTTCCGCTCTCCGAGGGCGAGCAGCAGGAAATCATGCAGTCGAAGATTTCTTACTATCCCAACGATCTGGCCGTGATCAGTTGGAACGGCGCGTTCCTCTACGACTCTACGGCGGGCGCGGAAACCGTTATTCAACTGCTCGAATACGCCAATTCGCAGCTTCTCGAATTCCGCCACTATGACGAGTTGCTGACGCGCGAACTGAAAAGCGTTTACGATTTCATGGACCACGGCTCCGGCATATGGGCCCGCTGGCGCACCGCCAGGCGCGCCAGTCGTCTGCACACGGTACTGCTCGATGTGGACGAACTGACCGAGCGCGCCGACAACGCCATCAAGTTTTTGAGTGACATGTTCTCCGCGCGTCTCTACAAAGTTGCCGCGTCGAAGATTGGTGTCACTGACTATAAAAACCTCGTCAACCAGAAAGTCCATACCGCCGAAGAGCTCTATCGCTTCATGGTCGAGCAATTTCATCAAAGTCGGGCGTTTGTGCTGGAGTTGATGGTGGTGATTATTCTGATCATCGATTTGGTCTGGCTGTTCAAGGGCAGGACACCGGTCTAAGGAGCAGTTCTCAGTCAAAATCAGACCCACTTTTTGGATGCGGGATTTCAAATAATTCCAGACACAAAAATGCCCGGGATCCTTGCGAATCCCGGGCACATTTTCTGTTTCTGTTCTCGCTAAGAGGGTCGTACCCTAGACAGCAGTAACGTTCTCCGCTTGCCAGCCTTTGGGGCCTTTGGTCACGTCGAACTGCACGGTTTGGCCTTCTTGCAGGCTCTTGAAGCCGCCAGCTTGAATAGCGGAGAAATGCACGAAAACGTCTTCGCCATTTTGACGGCTGATGAAACCATAGCCTTTGGCGTCGTTAAACCACTTCACTGTTCCTTGTTCTGCCATTGATGTTCCTATTCTTGTTTCTTGATTGAAATGTGCTGAGGTGATTCTCTGCTGTAGAGGGGGTGACGCTGGTTGGCGATACCGACCTTCAACTGCTTGTGAGTCAAACTTAGCGACTTCTAGTGTAGCACGAGGAGCGGGGAAAATGCTCCAATTTTTGTGCGGAGGAGATGTGGGGTAGTATGACTCCGATAAGTCATTGTGGTTCAATTACATAGCAACTGATTCCCCGGCGGAGTTGCTCGCGAGTTGCCCCTGCCGCGCCCGGTTGGATAGCCGGGGCGGCTGTCCTTGCATATGACTTGCTGATCTCGCCCAACTGTTTTGGGTTACCGTATACATTCCTCATGATTGCTTTTCTCACCCTCGAACTGCGCATCGAAGCTGCGCACTCGATCAAGGACAAGCGTCAAGTCACACGCAGCCTTAAAGATCGTCTGCGTTCTTCTTTCAATGTCTCGGTCGCGGAGCTCGAACCCAGTCCTCTTTGGAATCAGGCGACCATCGGCGTCGTCAGTGTCTCGCACTCCCGCGATTATCTCGATGGGCTGATGAAAAACGTCGAGCGCGCGGCTACCCGTATCGCCAATAATGCTGGCGCCGAAGTTACTGACTCGTTTGTCGAGTTCCTTTGAAGCCCACGTGCCCTCCATTACGGGACTCCAGCGTTTCCCATTCTCGCTTACCGGCACTCACGTGCCAGTCTTTCCTGTTATGCCGCCTTCGCGGCTGACGGATCGTCGAGCTTGGAATCCCGTCACGTGAGCGCCATTGCGCGGCTGTGCAGATCTGCTCACAGCTTGAGCTCAACTTATGACATAGGCTTCTTCCTGTCCTGACTTTTCTGATATTCTCATGAGTTTTCCTCCATTCGAGGTGTCATGTGGAGCATCGTGGCCAGAAATATCATCGCGGACGGCTGAGCGAAGCCATCCGCGAAGAGATTGAAACCATCCTCGAAGGCGAACTTCGCGATCCTCGCATCGGGTTGGCCAGCGTCAGCGCCGTGCTTATCGCTCAGGACGCGCGGTCGGCTCGCATCATGGTCAGCGTTGCCGGCGATGAGGCCGAAGCCGAGCGGACGCTCGAAGGGCTCTCTGCCGCCAAGAATTATGTCCGGCACGAACTCGCGGAACGGCTGCGGCTGCGCCGGCCTCCGGAACTTTATTTCCAGATCGATCGTGCCGATGAATTGGAGAGTCGGGTCGAGGAGTTGCTGGGACGCGCGAAAAAGCGGCGACGGAAGGGGACTGATCCCAGCCCCGAAAGGGGCGGCTGAATCCGCTGTAGAGACGCGGCTTGCCGCATCTCCCAACGAACAGTGAGACGGGACGAGCCCCGTCTCTACACGAAAAGCTGGAAGACTTCATGCTAGAGCGAGTTCTACAGGAAATTCGGGCGCGCCGGCGTTTCGTGGTGACCTCGCATGCCCGGCCCGACGGTGACGGCATCGGGTCGGCCCTTGCCTTGGGAGAGATCCTGCGCGTCATGGGCAAAGACGCGGAAGTCGTCATGCACGATGGCGTCCCGCGTATTTACCAGAATCTTCCCTTCGCGGAGCGCGTTATTCAGGCCGAGGCGGTTCCCACGAACGATGCTGTCATCCTGCTCGAATGCGACAGCACCCGGCGTGCACTGCTTGAGGGGCTCGAAAACCATTTCCTCATCAACATCGACCATCACGCCAGCGGCCGCAATTTCGGCCACATCAACTGGATCGATTCCACCGTGATGGCCACCGCCGAACTGGTTTATCGTTTGGCCCGCCTCGCCTGTGTGCCTGTCGATCGTGATATTGCCACCTGCCTGTATACCGCGCTCATGACCGACACGGGCTCGTTCATGTTCGAAGGGACCAACGAGCATACATTCACCGTTGCGCGCGAGCTCGTGCTCGCGGGAGCCGATCCCGCGCTTTGCGCACGGCATATTTATTTCGGACACTCAACAGCCAAGATGCGGCTTCTTGGCGCGGCGCTTTCGAACCTGCATCGCGAAGGTTCGCTCGCTTGGATCTGGGTCACGCAAGAGCAGATGCAGAGCTTCGCCGCCCGTGAAGAGGATTGCGAGGGCCTGGTCAACTACGCGCTCTCCATGGCCGACGTGCAGGTCGCCATCTTCTTTCGCGAACTCCCCGATCAGCGCTACCGCGTCAGTCTCCGCAGTAAAGGAGAAGTGAATGTCTCGACCGTGGCCGAGCATTTTGGTGGCGGCGGCCACAAATGCGCCAGCGGCTGTTCGCTCGATGGTCCGCTGACCCTCGCCGTGTCCCGAATTGTCGATCGCCTGCGCGCGGAAGCCGTAGTCTTGAACGCGGACTCATCAACCAGTCGTTAGTCGTTGGTCGATGGTCGTTCGCGAAGGTTAAACGAACGAAGCAGTCCGGGCTACCAGCTAAGGACACATGAATCAAGGAACGAATCCACGATCGAATCCTCGAACTCGCACCGATGTGCTTTTGCTGGTGGCATTCTGCGGATTCCTATTCTTCTACGGCCTTGGCGCTTTTGGCCTTGTCGGCGCCGATGAACCGCGCTACGCGCAAGTTGCGCGCGAAATGCTTGATCGCTCCGATTGGATTACGCCGACCCTGCAAGGCAAACCGTGGCTCGAAAAACCAGTGCTGTACTACTGGCAGGCAATGCTGGCGTTCCGCGTCGCTGGCGTTACCCACCAGGCTGCGCGGTTGCCCGCCGCGTTCGACGCCGCCATGCTTATTGCCGTCGTCTACTTGTTTCTCCGCCGCTTTCGCCCGGGCAGTGACCTTGACGGGGCACTCATCGCTGCCAGTTGCGCGGGTGTTGTTGGATTTGCCCACGCCGCTGCGACCGATATGCCGCTCGCCTCTGCCTTCGCTATCGCATTGCTTAGCTGGTACGCGTGGTACGAAAGCCGGCAGCGCTTCTATCTGGCTGCTTTTTACATTTTTCTGGGGCTTGGGACGTTAGCCAAAGGGCCAGTCGCTCCGGCTTTGTCGGCCGTCATCATATTTTTATTTATCGCTGCAAGGCGCGACTGGCGGGCTGTCCCACGGACGCTCTGGATTCCCGGCGTCGCCCTCTATCTCGCCGTGATGCTGCCGTGGTACATCGCAGTTCAGGTGCGAAATCCGAAGTTCTTTCGTGTGTTCATCCTCGAACACAACTTTGCGCGCTTCTCGCAGGACGTCTATCACCATCGCCAGCCTTTCTGGTTCTACCTGCCCGTGTTCTTGCTCGCCATGATGCCGTGGACGATTGTGCTTGTAGTCGCAGTCATCGAACACACCCGCCTGATCTGGTCTGAAGGCAAACAGGCTTTCTCCCGTGCGGAAAATTCGTGGCAGCTATTTCTTCTCCTCTGGATGCTCGTGCCCGTCCTGTTTTTCAGCGCATCGCAATCGAAGCTGCCGGGGTACATCCTGCCCGCTGTCCCACCCGCAGCGCTCCTGGTCGTCGAATATCTGGGCGCCCGTCGCGGCGAAGTCAGCCAACGTGACGACAAAAGGTTTTCGCCTCTGTTCGCCGCCGCCCATGGAATCCTCTGCGGGCTGCTGATCTTTGCCGCTCTTTCCGCCCCGTCCATTGCGACCAGCCACCGCCTTTATTGGGGGACTGGAACCTACGTCGCCGCCGTCATAGCCGTTGTATTTGCAATCGGCATCACTACCGCCGTCCGCTCCCGTGCCGGACTTCGTCTGTTAAGCCGCGTCACGACGTTCGCCGTCGTGGTATGCATAGCCTCCATCATTCGTTTCGCCGCGCCCATCATCGACGCCACCCAATCCGCGCGTCCGATTGCCGAAAGCATCCAGGCTTTTTCGCACGAACCGGTCCCTATCGCCCTCTATCACATCAATCGCGTGCAGGAATACGGCCTGGAGTTTTACCTTAATCGTCCGGCAGAAAAATACGAGGAAGGAAATATTCCAGCCGTAGATCACGTCCTGGTTGCCGCACAAGGTACGCAATCCCAAGTTGCCCAACTTGTCCCGGGACGCCGAGTATCATATTTAACCAGCATCCCCGCACAGAAGTTGGACCTGTACTGGGTGGGAAGGTAAATAAGGTCTCAGGTGTGGGGTGTCAGGTCTCAGGCTCTAAACTGGTAATGGAATTTGCACTCGGGTTTTTCCTGAGGCCTATGACCTGACACTTGGGACCTTCTTTTTTATGGAAATCCTCGATCTGCGACATTTCACTTCCGCTGACCTTCGGCCGCTGCTGGAAGAGGAAATCGCAATGTGGGGGCGCACGCTCTCCTGGGACTACGCCACCTCGGCCGAGATGATCCTGCGTTACATGGACGCGAAAATCCTTCCCGGTTATGCCGCCATCGAGCGCGGCAGCATCTTCGGCTACTCCTTCTTTGTGTATGAGCAGAACAAGGGCGTTATCGGCGACCTTTTCGTCTGCGACGGCGGTCGAGGTCCCGACCGTCATGAGGTCGAAGGGCGATTGCTCACGCACGTGATCGAAACCCTGCAGCAGTCGCCCGGCATTCATCGCGTGGAGGCGCAGTTGCTGGCGCACCACACCGGAGAAGTCTCGCGCCCCTTCCTGCAACAGGGCTTCAGCCGCCATCCGCGCGTCTTCATGAATTTCGATATCGGCGCGCATCCTCAAACTTCGCCGACGCTTCCGTCCCAGTTCGAAATCCGTCCCTGGTCGGAGCAGGAATATCAGTCCGCCGCTGCTCTCATTACCGCTGCCTACCGCGGGCACGTCGATTCCGAGATCAACGATCAATACCGTACTCTTACCGGTTCGCTACGCTTTCTCAACAACATCGTGCGCTTCCCGGGATGCGGCGCCTTCGATTCTCGATCATCATTCGTCATCCTCGAGCGCCGCACTCGCACGCTGATTGGACTCATCCTGTGCTCGCGGGTGCGCCCCGATGTGGGCCATATCACTCAGGTCTGTGTGCTGCCTGAATACCGCTCTGCCGGCCTCGGCGAGGCTATGCTGTCCGCCTCGACCGCGAGTCTCCGCGACCGCGAATTCCATTTCATCTCGCTGACGGTAACCGAGGCCAACGACCGCGCGATTGCGCTCTATAAGCGCATCGGGTTTGAATCTACGAGGGTGTTTGACGCTTTTGTGTGGGAAGGATAAAAACGAATGGCGCCTCAGTTCCGCTAAATGGGCTGGGGTTCTGTATTCCTGGCGGCGGTCACATTGGACGGGGTATCGGTGAACGATTTGCCCGGCTCGTAAGCAAACTTCTCGTGCTTGGCGCCAACCTTACGAATGGCGTCATGCCAGCCGTCGTCCCAACTGATGCGCGCCTCCCCATCAACCACGGTCCAGGTGCCATGGCTCGAGCCAATCGACTTGCTGGCCTCGCCGTCCGCTTCCAGCGTCATATAGAAATTGAATCCATTGCCCTCGCCCACTTCCCACTTACCTACGAAGTGGTTGCGGCTGGGTAGTGAAGCGCTGCCAGCGGGTTCGAATTCGATGCGCGCGATTTCCGCGGCTGGAACGTTTTGCTCGCGTCCACTTTTAAAAACGATCAGCACAGGAGTCTTGAATTCGATGCGTGCAATCTCCGCAACGAGGAGACTTTGCCGGTGTCCGTCTTTGAAGACGATCACGATCGATCCATGGTCGCCGGCAGGCTCAGCGCCAGTTTTTGCGAGGGCGCTAGCGGCTCCAAGGGTAAGAATTGCCAGAAGACAAACTGCTTTGGCCGGACTGCGCATGAGCTCTCTCCTAACGAATTCTGATAGCGGGATACACGCTTCCCGCAATATGGTACGCCGGATGACGTAAATTTGTTCCAGGAACCTGCTCTGATGGTTGGTCGGGCAGCGCCTTCCGACGAGACCCGCGAAAACAAAAAACCTCCGCGTCGTCCTTCCCCGTGACGACGCAGAGGATTTGGTTCGGAAACCGGAGTCTCGATGCAACAGCGGCGCGAGCCACGGACCCTTGGATCTCAGTTGGATGCAAGCACATCGCCGAGGGGGCAGGCTGTGAATCCAAGCCAAGTTGGCTTCCTCTTTATAAAACGAGAATGGCCGTCAATTCCCTTCACGCCGGGAAGAAAAAAGTTGATTTTCTGTAGAGCTCGGCTAGGACAGCCGCTCGCGGCTGTCCCTACCGACCGTTCTAGCGAACTGCGGACGGGCGAGGACGCCCGTTTCTCCATCAGCCGGTCTACGGACGCAGAAGATTCTTCGCGATAAAGAGCACATTCGCCGGACGCTCGGCCAGCCGCCGCATAAAGTAGGGATACCACTCCGTGCCGAACGGGATGTAAACGCGCACGCCCCAGCCATTCTTTACCAGTCCCTGCTGCAGGTCGCGCCGGATGCCGTGCAACATCTGGAATTCAAAAGCAGTGGGCGGAATCCTCTCGCGAACGGCAAAGGCCTTGGCTTCTCGAATGATGGCCTCGTCATGGGTCGCGAGACCGTGATAGACGCCGCTTTTCATCAGGATCGTCATCAGCTTCACGTAGCTGGCGTCGACTTCGGACTTCTTTTGGAAGGCGATGTCCTCGGGCTCTTTGTACGCACCTTTGCAGAGCCGTATGCGGATGCGCTCGGAGAGCAGCTTTTCGATGTCGGCCTCGGCGCGCCGCATGTAGGACTGGATCACCGCCCCCACGCATCCCTCATTTCCGGGAACCCGGTGGAGCTCGTGAACGAAGTCGAGCGTGCGCTGCGTGTACGGCGAGCCTTCCATATCTACGCGAACAAAATTCTTCGGCGACATGCTGGCGGCCTTGGCGACCAGGCCGCGAACGATTTCGTAGGCCATCGTCTCGTCCACGTCGAGGCCCATGTGGGTCAGTTTTAAGCTGATGTTCGCATTTAGTTTGTGGGCGGCGATTTCATCGAGCAGGTTGTGATAGAGCTGGGCGCTGGCGCGAGCTTCGTCAGCGTTGGTGACGTTTTCGCCCAAATTGTCGATGGAGACGCCGGCGCCAGATTGATTCACGGCGGCGGCGGCGCGAACTGCGTCCGCCACCTCTCTGCCTGCGACGAAGCGGGCGGAAGTGCGCTGGCCAAGGCGAGAACCTTCGGCGAGGTCTCGCAGCCACCGGCTCTCGGACAGAGCAATGAACGTTGCCCTCAGCACGGTGCACCTGATTTTTGCGGATTACGACTGCCAGAGGCGTGCATTAGCATTGCTGGGCATGACAGTATTTTCTACCACATTTTTCATAGAGACGCGGCTTGCTGCGTCTCCCGCCATGGTGTGTGACGGCGCAGGCGAGACGGGGCAAGCCCCGTCTCTACACAAGGCCAATCAGCCGGCAGCGGTCGTGTAGAATAACCATTTATATATGGACTTGTCCGCCATCCAGCAAGCCCTGCGCGAGCGCAATATAGACGCTTGGCTTTTCTACGATCATCACCATCGCGACCCGATTGGTTACCGCGTTCTTGGTTTGCCGAACGGGCTCATGGTCACGCGGCGCTGGTACTACCTGATTCCGGCCAAAGGCGAACCCGTCAAGCTGGTTCACAAGATCGAGTCGGGACATCTGGATAGTTTGCCCGGCTCAAAAAAACAGTACGCCGGATGGCAGGAACTATTCTCCGGCCTGAAGCAAATGCTGGCCCCGTATCGCGATGTGGCGATGCAGTACTCCCCGAACAACTTTGTGTTCACTATTTCCATGGTGGATGCGGGAACGGCGGACATGATCCGCGGGCTGGGCAAGAATATTGTCAGCGCGGCGGACCTTATCGCGCAGTTTGAAGCGACCCTGACGGACGAACAGATCAAGTCGCACTTTGCGGCGCGCGATGTGATTGACGCGCTCACCACCGAGGCATTCAAGGAAATTGGACGGCGCGTCCGCGGCGGAGGCACGCACGAGCACGAAATTCAGCAGTGGTTCATGGAGGCTTTCCAGCGCGAGAACATGGTGACTGACGATGCGCCGATCGTCGCCGTGAACGCCAACAGCGGTAACCCTCACTACGAGCCGAGTGCCAACCGGCCGGTGCCGATTCGCGAAGGGGACTTTGTTCTGCTGGACGTGTGGGCGAAGAAGAATACGCCGGGCGCCGTTTTCTACGACATCACGTGGGTGGGATTTGTGGGCGAGGCTCCGTCGGACCGGCAGGGTGAGATTTTCAAGATTGTGAGCGAGGCGCGCGATATCGGCGTAAAGACAGTGCAGGATGCCGTCTCTTCCGCCAAACCGATCGCGGGATGGGAAGTGGATCAAGCAGTGCGCTCCCACATCAAGACGGCGAAATACGGGGATTACTTCATCCACCGCACCGGCCACTCGATTGCCACCGAGGTGCATTCGAATGGCGCGAATATGGATGATCTCGAGATTCATGACGAGCGGCGCATTCTTCCCAATTCCTTGTTTTCGATCGAACCCGGGATCTACTTGCCCGAATTCGGCGTGCGCCTGGAAGTGGATGTGCTGGTGCGTCCGGGAAGCGCCGAGGTCACTGGTAAAATCCAAAGAGAGATCGTGACCATCTGAATGGCCAAGCCGACGACGGATAAAAAGGCAGATAAATCAAAGAATGCAGCGGCCGTGACTGAGCCGGAGTACCCGCTCACGACCATGGCGGTGGTGGCGCCGCTGGTGGGTTGGCTGATTCCGGGCGCCGGACACATCCTGCTGAAGCGCTATGGGCGCGGCATTCTGCTGTTGGTGTCGGTGGTTGCGATGTTCCTGATTGGCCTCGGCATGCAGGGACGAATTTACAAGCCGAACGGAGGAGACATCCTCGACATACTGGGTTTTGTTGGCGACGTGGGCTCGGGAGCGCTCTATTTTGTGGCACGCATCATGGACTGGGGCAATGTGATGGCAGCGAATGCTGCGGCGGATTATGGCAAGACGTTTCTGATTGTAGCCGGCCTCTTGAACTTCATCGCGGCGGCGGATGCGCATCATATTGCGCTGGGGAAGAAACCGTGACCATCAACTTGTCGCACTTCTCGGCCGCGGTGGTATTCGCACTGTTCGCTTCGGTGGTGTTTGGCATCACGCAGCGCAATTCGACGATTGAGCAGGTGCGCTACGGTTTCTACTGCTTCGCTCTGTTCGTAGGCGGAGTTTTCCTCGCCGGATGGGTTATGGCGCTGATCAGACGGTAAGTGATGGCGGCGGATTTCACCCGCCGAGTAGCATCGCGACGTGTCACACGACTTTTTCCGCAGGCTGTAGTATTCCGATCCCCTCTTCGCAATGCGGTTTGCGGTTTTCAACGCTCGCGAAATCCCGCTGCAACAAAGTAAGCCGGCGTTCCCCTCTATTTCAAGTAACTGAAGAGATTATTCTGCGTGAGCTTGCTGATGGTGGCGAGTGTGGCTTGGGTGTCGATCTGGGATCGGGCGAGATTGGTGGCGGCTGCAGCGAGATCCGCGCCGCCAAGCGTGTTCTGCTGCTGGGCGATTTGAAGCTTGGCGGCATTGAGGTAAGTGGATTGCGACTGCGCCTGGTTCGCGGCATTGCCATAGAAGACGCGCTGCGCCGATAGATAACTGTTTGCCGCGCCTAATGAAGTAACGGCGGCGCCAATGCCGGTATTGGACTGCAGGGCCTGGATGAGGCTGTTGATGGCGAGAAAAACGTCGTTGCCGGGAGCGGAAAACAGGTGCGATCCGGGCTGGTTGATGGCGAGCTTGTTTCCATTGCCGATCGCTACCTGATTGACATCAGTGTTGCCGACATAGCGGACGCCGGAAGGGACGGTATTATCGATCACGAATGGCGGCGCATTCGTATTGGTGCCTGCGAACACGTAACGGCCCTCGTACGAAGCGTTGGACAGCGACACAAGCTGGCTCTGAATGCCTTGCAGTTCATTGGCGATCGAGGCCCGGTCGCTGTCGGAGAGCGTGCCATTGGCTCCCTCAACGCCGAGGCTGATACCTCGTTGCAGCGCGGTTACAACCGAACTCAGCGTCGAATCGGCGGTCGAGAGCTGGCCTTGTACCGTGCCGATACTCTGCAGATAGCCGCTGTTGAAGGTCGCCTGGTCGTTGTTCTCGATCAGCAGGGCAGCGGCGGTCGGATTGTCAGAGGGCTGGTTCACGCTCCGGCCGGACGAAATCTCGAGCATGGCCTGCTGCGTTTCCAGTTGTGACTGATTGAGTGCCTCCAGCAGATCGGGCATGGGATTCGGATTCACGCGCATGAACGATTACCTCCCAAGATTTACGGCGACATCAAGCAAGGCATTGACGGTAGAGACGACCCGGGCAGCAGCCTGATAAGCGGTCTCATACTTGATGAGGTTGGCGGCTTCTTCGTCGAGCGACACTCCGGAAATGCTCCCGCGCTGGTCTTGCAGTTGTCGCAGAATCAGGTCGGAGGAAGCGACATCGGCGAAAGTATTCGAGGTATCATTGCCCACTTTAAATACGATGCTGGAATAGAAATCAAGCGGCGTCTGTCCATTGGCCACGGGTTGATCGTGAACCGCGGAGAGGACGGCCAGATTTCCGTTGCTGCCGGGAGTACCGTCGGAACTGGCGGCAACCAGGGCCGGGTCGGTGATACTGACGCTCAATGTGGCCGCTGCGCCCACCCCTCCCGCGGGCGGAGGCACGAAGAGATTGACGTCGGCAGCGCCATTCAGATCGAAGCCTGTTTTGTTGGCGGTGTTGAGGGCAGTGGCAAGACCCGCTGCCAGTTGGTCGAGGCTGCTCCCAAGGCCGGGTATTTCCTGGTCGCGAATCTGAATCAAACCCGCCAGGCTGCCACCTTTCAGCGAGCCGGTGATGTCCTGACTCCCCGCCAAGATGTGCTGCACTCCGTCGCCGCCGAGCTGGGTGGAGAGCGCGAAACTCTGCGAACCCGATACCAGCGTCGTCCCATTCGAAGTTGCCAGCGAGATGCCCTGATCGGTCTTAATGACCTGCACATCCACTAGTCCCGAAAGCTGCCGGATGAGAGTAGTCCGCTTGTCGACGAGCGTGCCTGCGTCCCCGTGCGCGTTCTGGACACTGCTGATCTGCCGGTCGACGCTGGCGATCTGCGCCGTCAAGCTATTCACCTCGCCGACCGACTGCACGACATTGAGGTCAAGGTTGCTGCGCTGGGTCTGAAGGTTGCGCGCGGTTGTGTTGAAATCGGTTGCCAGATTGCCGGCGGCGGTCAGCACGGTTTGCCGCAACGCCAGATTCGTCGGATCGGCAGAGAGTTGCTGCAGACTGTTAAAGAAATTGCTGATGTCGGCGCCGATGCCGGAACTGCTGCTCCCAAACTGCGTTTGAATCTGTTGCAGTTGCCCCAGTTCCGTGCTGAGCTTGCTCTGCTGCTGCGTTTCCTGATGCAGTTGAATTTCGAGGATGGGATCCCGCAGGCTCTCGATCTTTTGCAGAAGTACTCCTGTGCCAAAGCTCAATGCCGCGATAAGAATCGGGTCGCCCGCCACCGCTGCGGGAATCTCGCGGGAGTATCCGAGAGTATTTGCGTTGGCCACATTGTTGCCAGTGACTGCCATCTCCTGCTGGCTGACTGAAAGCGAAGTCAAGGCAATCGAGAGAGAGCCAAACAAACCCGACATGGTTATTCTCCAGCCCGAAGCCGGACTTCTGTTCTAAGCAAGCCGAGGTCGGGCGTGTAGGTGGGTGCGCAACTGTCGACCACGCGATTCAGGACCGCGAGACTGCGCTCCAGGTGCCGCAGCAGCGACCAGTGCACTCGCGTGAGATAACGGATCCGGGCTCCGAGCGTCTCCCACTCGGCTTGCAGCCGAGCGGATTGTCCGCTTTGAAGGGATTTGGTTTGAGGGGAACTGCCGGATACCCCGGCCGCGGACGGCGAAGAATGCTGCCCCGCTTCGCGGCGAAGCTCCTCTTCGAGACGGTTCCACTGCCGGCACAGCTCTGCCTGATGCGCCGCGCCGCGCGCGATTGCTTCCGAGTCGTTTTGCACCAGCGCCAGGCTGCTGGTCTCCAGACTGTCGGCCAGGCTGCGTAACAGCGCGAGCCGCTCGTCGATCAGTTTGCTGAGTTCGGGAAGCGATGTCTCGAGGTTATCCATTGAACGGAACCGGTCTTCTTTCAGCGCTCGGCACTCAGACTTCAGGCCAGATCAGCGGGCCAAGCCGTCATCAGGATCAAGCCAAGTCATCCAGATGGTGCTTTGGAATGTCGAATGATGGCTCTTCTTCTTTATCTTCGTCTGTATATTCTTCGTGGCCTTCGATCGTTTTCCCGCGCAGCGCCGGACGCTCCCGCCTAGGCACCGGGCCATGCTCGTTGGCCCGCTTTTCCAAGCCGCGCAGCATCACTGGTTCGACCCCGTTCGTGCTCAACAGATGCATAATTCAGTCCATGTTAGCCGGTGATTCCGCCCAGTTCGGTGACCAAGGCCTCGGCCACTAGGCTGGCAGGAACCGAATATTCGCCCTTGCTGATTGTCTGCTGCAGCGATTGAACCTTGGCCTCGCGAATTTCAGGCTGGCTCAGAACATGCTCTTCGAGTGACTGCACGCGCTTCTGATCGAACGAGAAGCGGGTTTGGTCTATACCCAAGGCGCCGCCCGCCCCGGTCCCTGTTCCGGGTCCAGAGGACTCGGTACGCCCCGCGCGGCCGGCCGTGCCCTTCTCCGGTGGTTCCAGTCCGGGTGTTGTGAAATCGACTCTCATAAACTCTCCAATCTCCAACTGCCCCCACTTGCTTTCGTTATCGGCAGGCTCTTAAATGAACCTTAATGTGAATGCGGTGCATCTTGCCGCAGACCCATGGCGGCTCAAATCTAAGATCGGCAGAGTCTCGAAAACCTTTAGCACTCGAAGTGAACCCTCGGTTCAGCTCCCACCCGATACCTTTGGTAGCTCGAAATGGCGCAAGATCAGCTGCGCGATGCCAATCCCGCCCCGGGCGGCGATCGCCTGCGCCAGCGCCGCGGTCGCCATCTGGCGATAGTCGTTCGTCCCCGGGATATTGACCTCCTCGGAGCGACCCGCAAACGTTTTCTGAAGAGAGTCGAGCACCGGCGTGAGCAGCAATGCTTCAAAATCCTGTGCCGCCTTTTCATTTTTGAGACCTGCTTTCAGGGCCGCAGGATCGGCTGCGGCGATGTGATTCCGGTTGGTAAAGTTGGTAAAGAGCGATACGTTCATCTCGTCACCTCTTGCACAAGATCGCCTGTAATCCGGTCACACGGCATCAAATCACCTCCAGATCGGCGTCGAGCGCTCCGGCGGCTTTGATGGCTTGCAAAATCGAGATCACGTCGCGCGCGGTCGCGCCCATGTTCTGCAATCCGCTGACCAGGTCGTCGATGCTGGCGCCTTCTCCGATTTCGAGCCGCCGCGCGGGACTGTCTTTAGCCTGAACTTCGGTCTTGCCCACGACTTCTGTCGTCCCCGACGAGAGTGGCGCGGGCTGAGAGACGGAATACTCAGTCGAAATCTGCACCGAGAACCCGCCGTGCAGGATGGATACCGCTCCGAGACGCACGTCTTTCCCCATCACGATGGTTCCCGTACGTTCGTTGACCACAACCCGGGCGCGCCGGTGCACGGCAACGACCAGGTTCTCAATTCTGGCGAGGACCGCCGTCAGGTTGGCCACGCCGGTTGCGCCCGGATCGACTTCCACGCGTCCGCCATCGCGAGCGCTCGCGACACCCCGCCCAAATTCGCGGTTGATGGCGTCGGAGATTTCGCCCGCGGTCGAAAAATCCGACTCACGCAAAAGCAGCGAAACCGGAGCGAGACGATTGAAATCGAAGGCCAGACTACGTTCTACCCGCCCGCCCGCCGGAACTCTTCCGACGGTTGGATGGTTCATCTGCTTGCTCGCACCCGCACCTCCAGCGGCAAACCCTCCGACTGCAACCGGGCCCTGGGCTGCGGCGTAGACCTGCCCATCCGCGCCATAGAGCTGCGTGAGCAGAAGGAGGCCGCCTTCGAGGCTCTTGGCATCGCCGATCGAGGAGACGGTTACGTCCACTTGCGTGCCGGGCCGCGCGAATGCCGGCAGGCTGGCAGTCACAAATACCGATGCGACATTGTTGACGCGCGCCGTCGCCGCCGGAATCGTTGCGCCCATGCGCTGCATAATGTTGGCCAGGGTCTGGGTCGTGAACGCGGTCTGCTGGCTGTCTCCGGTACGCGTGAGTCCAACCACCATGCCATAGCCAATCAGCGGATTTTCCCTTACGCCTTCGATGCTGGTCAGATCGCGGATTTTCACCGCGACCGGTTCGGTCGCAGAGATCGCTCCGGGATATGCGAGCACTATCACTAGCACCAGAAGGGGTCGAGCGACAAAAACGGCTTTCCCATGCATAAGAATCAGGCTCCTAAAAATTCAGCACGCGAAGGATGGCACGCAGCACCCGATGCGGCGGCCGCACCCCGTCCGAAATGACGCCTTTGCCCTTGATCTCTAACTCAAGATCGCCAATGGTGTTCGAAGCGACGGTGTTGTTCGGTCCGATATCGCCCCGGCGCACGACGCCGCGCAAAATAATGGTCTGCTTCTCGTGGTTCATGTTGATGACGCGCTCGGCCTCGACGACCAGGTTCCCGCTCGGCAGAACCGCGACGACTCGACCCGCCAGCGTGGTGGTCAGGCTGGTAGCCGAAGAAGCCTGGCTCTTGCCGGACAAGGTATCCGCCGAGTGCAGCCCGAGGAGGCTCTGAGCTGCTCCCACTCCTACTACAGGCACTGAATCTATGCCTGAACTGGTGTTGAATGTCCGCGCCGTGCCGACCGCGCCGGCGTTCGATGAGATGACGCCCTGCACCACGACCACCGTGATCAGGTCTCCGACAGTCATCGCCTTGTAGTCGGCGCTGAGCGACGCCATCCGTCCCGAATCGACCCAGAGGCTCCCCGGGGAGAGGGACGCGGGCGGGGAAGGCTGCGCGGTCTGGACATGGGCGAGATATTTTGCCAGACTCTCGTCCCGCGCATCCCGCTTCTTCGCATTCAGCCAACCCGCCGTCAGCAGGAGCAGGCAACACAGCACCGTTTTCATTTAGGTCCTCCGTGGTTGACTTATTAACTAGCTCATCAGTAGAGACGCAGCTTGCCGCGTCTCGGCAGTGCCGCGCGGCCTGAGACGGGGCAAGCCCCGTCTCTACTCATTGCTCATTACTGCGGCAAAGCTTCCACCCGGGCAGAACCGGAAATCCGCGCCCGGAACACGTGCCCATCCTGGCTGCGAACGCGAATCACCGCGCCTTCGCGGCCGCGCTCCAGGCAAATCACATTGGCAGTCATGCGCAAGCGGCTGGAAAGGAACACCGCCGTCGCCCGGTCTCCAACGCGCAACAGGGGCGTCGGCGAAGTTTCCGGCGGGAGCCGCGACGGCGATGGCGGCCGGCACGATCCGACTCTCTCTCTCGCGCTCGCATCGTGATCATGACCGGCATAGTTATCGAAATAGACGTCATGGAGATAGACGAGGAAGGACAGACACTGCCCGGGCCCGCCGCATTCCAGGCGGAACTGAGTGCGTCGAGGCACCTCGTCCCAGCAGGCAGAAGAGACGCGCAACCTCCGTCCGGCAAGCGCCGGGAGAGCCGCCGGCAGATCGAGGTCCTCGATCCCCGGCAGCCGTCGTTCGGCAATCCCTTCCCGGCGAAGTTCAGACGCCACCGCTTGCCACACTTCCTGCCGCGTGGCCGGAGTTGGCGGCGTGCGCGATGCTTCGGCTGACAGCCCGGGTGAGAGTTCGGCGGAAAGACCGGCCAGGAGGAAGGAGCACCATACAATTCCGAAGAAGAATAGAAGGCGGGCGCAAATGGATCGGGTAATCAAGGTCTCTCTACTAGCCCTTTCTCTACTTGCCCATGGTGTTGACTAGCTGAAGCATCTGATTGGCGGCGTCGATCACCCGTGAACTGGCTTCGTAGGAGCGCTGTGCCACGATCATGTTGATGAATTCATCGACCACACTGACGTTCGACTGTTCGAGATACCCTTGCTCGATCTGTCCCAGACCGTCGCTGCCGCCGGGCGTGCCGACGGCGGGATCGCCCGAAGCGGTGGTGGCAAGATAAAGATTCTTGCCGACACTGTTCAATCCACCGGGATTCGGAAACAGGGCCAGTTGCACGCTACCCACCTGCTGTGCCGCGGTTTGCCCGGCCAGCGTGACCGATAAGGTGCCGTCCGGCGCGATGGTGATCGAGGTGGCCCCGGCCGGTATCGTCACGGCTGGCTGCAGCGGATTTCCGTCGGAGGTAACCACATTGCCTTGCGCGTCCTGGTGAAAGGAACCGCCGCGCGTGTAGGCAGTCTCGCCCGTCGGCAACAGCACCTGAAACAATCCGTGTCCTTCGACGGCCAGATCAAGCGGGTTCCCGGTTGCGTTCAGGTTGCCCTGCAACTGAATGATCTCGGAGGCGGCCGGGTGCGTGCCGAGTCCAATCTGCAAGCCCGTGGCCACGGTAGTTTGCTGGGACGCGGCCGCGCCCGGCATCACCATGCTTTGGTAGATCAGATCCTGGAACTGCATACGGCGGCTCTGGAAGCCGGCGGTGCTGGAGTTGGACAGGTTATTGGCAATGGTGTCCAGATTGGTTTGCTGCGCCTGCATTCCGCTGGCCGCGGTGTAGAGTGCTCGAAACATGGTTTCCTCTCTAGACTCTTGCCAGGTCGGTGCTGGCAATGCGGTTAAATTCGTTGTCAAAAAGGGTCATGGCGCGTTGCAGCATTTCGGCCTGCCGCTGGACTCCGATCAGGGTCACCACCGAACTGACGGAATTCACGTTCGAACTTTCAATCGCGCCCTGCCTGAGCGCCGGCTGCTGCGCCAGTTTCGCGCTGCCCTCGGGGGCGGCGAGCAAGGTTTCACCCTCCGGAGTAAGTTTCGTCCCGGGAGCGAATTCCACCAGCCCGATATTGCCTGCGACCGCACCGTTGACTGAGAGTGTCCCATCGGAAGCGATCGAGACTGGCCCTGCCGGAACGTTGATCACACTCTTAGCTCCGAGGGCAGGGTCGCCGAGCACGGGATCTCCTGCTGCCGTCTCCAGTGCCCCGCTACCCGACACCTGGAAACGTCCGTTGCGCGTGTAACGTATGCCGCGCGCGGTCTGGATGGCGAAAAAGCCAGCGCCTTCGATTCCGACATCGAGCGGGTTTCCAGTCGTTTCCAGATTGCCCGCAGTCATATCCATGTGCGTCCCTTCGAGCACCCCGAAATTGTTTGTCGCCGAGTTGAGTACCGAGGTGAGCACATTGTGGAGCACATTTGGAGCGGTCGGGCGCGACACCGCCAGCAGCGCCTGGAATGTCGCATGGTCGCCACGAAACCCGATTGTGTTCAGATTGGCAAGATTGTGTGCCACCACTTCAAGCGCCTGGCTCTGCGCCTGTAGCCCGGCGCATGCTGCATAAAATCCGCTGTCCACATTGGCTCCTTGTGGTTGAGTGCTCCTTGTGGTTGAGTAAGGAGCACGCCAATCGCCATGACGGAAATTGGTAGAGTCTTCACAAAATGACCCTGTTCTGAACCGCTTAGAAGCAGCGGAGGGCGAAGAAACATGAGAAGCGTCTTAGAGTTTGTCGCAGAGGAAAACTCTGCCCGGCAAAACCCGGCAAAGTTTTCTTGGGGAGACGGGCGGGCTTGGGATTACCCGGGATCACCTGTGCAGCTTCAGGCGAACGAAAACCGGCGCGCCCTCAAACAGCAGGACGGTTTCTATGGACCCCCCCTCGGCCAGCGAGCGGAAAGAATATTTCCCGCCGCTGATGACGCTGGGCACGCTCAGCATGCATTGTTCATCGGTGCCGGCGAGCTTGTTCTTAAAGTTTCCGGTGATCATGTTGCAAATTTCGCCGAGCGCGTCCGCCGCCTGTTCCTCGGAACCGGCCGCGTCCCCCAACATGCGGGTGGCAATCTGGCAGGCGGTCTTCCCGTCGCAGCAGACCGTTAGAATTCCGCACAGCGCACCGGCCAAACCGACCATGGCGGTGAATTCCGTATTCGCCGCATGCTCCGATGGCGCCACGGTTTTCACCTTGCTGCCGAGCATAATCTCGAAAACTTCCTGGATCGCAAGTTCGAGAATGGGGAGCCAGTTCTCTTCGTGCGACCGCTCGGCCAATCCGCCAGCGGCACTCACGGTTTCTTCCCCAGCAAGGGCAAGACATGCTCTTTTACCTGATCGGGAGTGAACGGCTTGCGGATGTAGCCGCGAGCCCCGGCCGAGAGCGCCTGCACCACGTGCGATTCACTGCCTTCGGTGGTGATCATCACGATCGGAACACCTTTAGCGCTTTCTACCGTGGCGACCTGGCGGACGAATTCCAGCCCGTCCATGACCGGCATGTTGATATCGCACAGGATGACGTCGACTCCATTGCTCTGCAACGCGATCAGCGCTTCGGCGCCGTTCGCGGCTTCCACAACCTTTTCCAGTTCGATGCCCGCCTGACGCAGCGAGCGCTCGACAATCTTGCGCATTACCGAGGAGTCATCCACGATGAGCGCTCGCACCTTATCCATGTGTCCCACCACTCTGCGGTTTGTGCGGGCAGGCCTCGACGTCGCCCGCCGGCATTTTCTGACTCACTCGATGTACATCGGCAGTTCGACCCTGCGCTTTAGAGGGTGCGACACACCCTTCAAGCGACCCGCACCCGATGGGTCGGCCGTAATCCGTGCCATCTGTCGTCGGACCTTGGGAGCTGGCCGGGACTTCCGTAACCGGCCGCAAAGGAATTTTGCCTAGCTCCGGCTCCTTAACTCCTTCTCCTACCTTTATCCTGCGGGAATCCGCTATGCTTAGCCGAGACTTATGACTCTCCTCGACGCCCATCCCTACGACCCCGCGAAGGCGCAGCGGCGGAAGATCAAAATCACAGCGATGGTGGTGATCGTTGTCGCACTAGCCGCGCTGGCCTGGATGTACCGCAACTGGCCGGAGGAGCACAGCGTGGACAAGTTTTTCGCCGCCTTGCAGCACCAGGATTACGAAACCGCCTACGCCATTTATTTCCACGATCCCAGCTGGCAAAAACATCAGCAGAAATATTCCCAGTACACATACGCGGACTTCTATCGCGACTGGGGACCGGGCGGCGAGTGGGGTCTTATCAAGTCCCACAGAATCTACGGATCGGCCAACACAAAAGGTCTTGGCAGCGGAGGGGTCGTGGTCGAGGTCGTGGTCAACGAGCGTGCCGAGCACGCCCGCATGTTCGTGCAGAAATCGGATAAGACGCTGACGGTGTATCCGTACTAGCTCGTGTGGGGACGGGGCTCTGCCCCGTCCAAGCCGAGCGCAACTCGGCAGCTATCTGGGGTCACAGCCAGTTTGAGTTTTTCGCAGCCGCTCAAGAGGCCGTCACCGCAATCTGCGCCAGCGTCTTCTGCAGCGACGCCTCATCTCCTACCGTAACGCAGGTTTTCGAGCGGTCGATCTGCCGCATCAGTCCCCACAGAACTTTTCCCGGCCCGACTTCGATAAACAGGCTGGCTCCTTTGTTAATCAGTAGCCGTATCGAGGGCTCCCACTTTACCGCGCCGGTCACCTGGCGAATCAGGGCTTCGCGCGAAGCTTCCGCGGAAGCGACAATTGCCGCATCAACGTTGCACACTACCGGGCACGAAGGGTTTTGAAAACGCAGTGCGCCGAGGTCCGCCGCCAGGCGATCCTGCGCGGGTTGCATCAGCGAACAATGGAAAGGTGCGCTAACCGGCACGCTCACGGCCTTCTTCGCTCCACGTTCGGTGGCTAGTTTGATGGCGCGGTCCACGGCGCCGGCATGGCCCGAGATCACGATTTGCTCAGTCGAATTGATATTGGCTGCCTGGCAAACTTCTCCCCGCGCGGCTTCGTTCGCAATCTCGGTGACATGGTCAAGCGTCATGCCAATAATCGCCGCCATCGCGCCGACGCCCACCGGCACCGCTTCCTGCATATACTTGCCGCGATTACGAACCGTCCGAACCGCGTCGGCAAACGTCAGCGTGCCCGCGGCTACGTGCGCTGAATACTCGCCCAGGCTGTGCCCGGCAACATACTCCGCGGAAGAGTCCGGCTTGAGACCTTTTTCTTGCAGCACTCGCCACGCCGCCACTGACGCCGTCAGTATTGCCGGCTGCGTGATCTCAGTCAGCTTCAATTGTTCTTCCGGACCTTCAAAGCAAAGCTGCGACAGCTTGTAGCCGAGCGCCTCATCCGCTTCCTCAAACGTCCGACGTGCAACCAGATAGTTGACGGCCAGTTCCTTGCCCATGCCAACGGCTTGCGAGCCCTGGCCGGGGAAGAGAAAAGCTATCGGGAAAGATGAACTCATCATTGAGATGTTCAGCTGCTGGCACTTAGCACTTAGCAATTAGCGCTTACCCGACATTTGAGAATTTTGGGTAATTGCTAAGTGCTAAGTGCTGGGCTCGGGACCGCCACGCTCAGTTCCGCCAGTTCACGTTCAATCGTTTCGTTTACTTTGCCATCGGCGAATTCCGCCGCCACTCGCACCGCGTTCTTGATAGCATTTGTATTCGACGATCCGTGGGTAATGATGCATACGCCTTTAATACCGAGCAGCGGCGCGCCACCATACTCGGTGTGATCCAGCCGCTTCTTGAAATCCGAAAACGCGTTGCGCGAAAGATACGCGCCAACCTGCCGCGTAATCGTCGACTTCAAGGTCTCTTTCAGCACGGCGCGCACGAGCCGCGCCACGCCTTCGGAAGTCTTCAATGCAACATTGCCGACAAATCCATCAGCCACGATCACGTCCACATGGCCATTGTATAAATCGCGGCCTTCCACATTGCCTATAAAGTTGATGGGCAGCCGCTTGAGCAGTTGAAAGGCCTCACGCGTCAGGTCGTTGCCTTTGCCTTCCTCTTCTCCAATCGAAAGCAGCCCGACCCGTGGATGCTTCATACCGAAAATCGAACGGCAGTAAATATCGCCCATCACCGCGAACTGCTCCAGATTCACTGCGGTGCAATCGACGTTCGCGCCGACATCAAGCAGAACGGCCGCCGTGTTCAGAACGGTGGGAAACGCTGCCGCCAGCGCCGGACGGTCCACGCCGGGAAGCGCGCCCAGCACAACTTTGGCGGTGGCCATGGCCGCGCCCGTATTGCCTGCGGTTACGAAACCCGCGGCCCGCCCCTCGCGTACCAGCCGTAGTCCGACGCGGATCGACGAATCGCGCTTGGCGCGAATCGCATCCACTTTGTCGTCCATGGTGATGACTTCGCTGGCGTGAACGACTTCAACCGGCAGCCGCCGCGCCCCGGGATAGCGCGCCAGTTCGGCCTTCAGTCGCGGTGCCGGTCCGACCAGGAGCACGCGCACACCGTTATGGCGCGCCGCCTGCAACGCGCCTTCGATCTCCGGCTTCGGCGCTTTGTCGGACCCCATCGCGTCCAGAGCGATTACGCTAGGCATGGAAGGAAACAGGAATTTCTGAACCGATTTCTAAACCGATCTCTAAACTATGACTTCTCTTCGACGGCTATGACTTCGCGGCCCTTGTAGGTTCCGCACTTCGGGCAAGCGCGGTGTGGCATCTTCTGTTCGTGGCAGTTCGGACACTCCGACAGCGAGTGCTTCGAGAGCGAGTCGTGCGCGCGCCGTGTGGCGGTGCGTTTCTGGGAATGTCTGCGTTTCGGATTTGGCATTTTGTAGTTCCTTTATTGATTCAACTTGTCTCGTATCTCTTTCAGCGCCGACCATCGTGGATCCTCGACTTCGTCCACGCACGCGCACTGAATTTCGTTCAAGTTCTTGCCGCAATGCGGACACAAGCCTTTGCAGTCCTCGCGGCAAATCGTCTTCAATGGCAGCGCCAGCAGCACCTGCTCGCGCAACGTGTCTTCCAGCAACAACCCTTCGCCCTGGTAGTATCCGATCTCGGCCTCGGCGTCGGTGACTGACAGCTCTTCGTGGCCGGAGTCAGTTCCAAGCGGTCGGTACAGAAGATCAAAGCTGCGCTCGACCTGGTGCACTACCGGCTCAAGACAGCGCGCGCAGGCTACTTCCAGGCTGGTCTCCAGCCTGCCCTTAACCCGGATGTCCTGCACCACCTTATGCTTGCCGTGATGCTCTTCGACCAGATCCGCCCGGCCCTCGCTGCGCAGCGGCGACCGCTGCCGAACCTCCGCTCCCAGATCAATCGCACCCGGGCCGAACTCTTCCCGGAAATCGACCGGGTGAATCTCCAGATCCTTAAGTTCGATGAACATTGAAACTGGAATCTCCGCCGCCCCCACTCAAATTACCGCAAAGGCCCGCGGAAGTACGCACAGAGAAGAAAGTCTCCCAGGGAGCAATACGTTAAGAATAAAGGGCTGAAAACATGGTGTCAAGGATGGAGAGGCGCTTAGGGGTGGATTCCATGGTGAACGCCTTCGGAAGTTGCTCCCCCGTCCGCTGACACCAGATACTCGCCTCCGCCTTCACGCCAAGGTCATCTCCCCCGCTATACTAAGCGCTGGCGATGGGGTTCGCTATTCACCGCCCTTCGGGCTGATAACTCCTACAGAACTTTTTGCAGGAGGAACCTCGTCTTGAATTACCTCTGGATCGCGCTCGGCGCCGTTGTCGGTGCCAGCGCCCGCTACTTTCTCAGCACTCTGATCGCCCGCAATTTCTCCTACGCGTTCCCCTACGGGACGCTGCTGATTAATATCACCGGCAGCCTCATCCTCGGATTCTTTCTCATCTTCTCCACCGAACGCACCCTGCTCGACCCGCGCTGGCGGCTGCTGGTCGCCGTCGGATTCTGCGGCTCCTACACAACTTTCTCGAGCTACGCTTTCGAAAGTTTCGCGCTGATGGAGCAGGGCCAATGGCTCCTGAGCGGTATCAACATAGTGGCGAGCAATGCGCTCTGCCTCGCTGCTGTCTTCGCTGGCGCGGCGCTTGCGCGGGGGTTGTAAAATGACAGACGGCATTGTGGCGCCATTCAAGGCTATGGCCGTTCAGGTCACAATCTATCTCACCGAAGGCGACTCCTGGCATCATCGGCCGCTGCATCTGGAAATCCTGAAATATCTGAGCGAAGAAAATGTCTTCGGCGCCGTCACATTCCATGCCGTCGCGGGCTTTCTCGGACGGGGTAAAGTCCGTACCGCGCACTTGGTCGAAGCTGGAGGCGAGTTGCCGGTCGTGATATCCTTCGTCGATACGGACGAGCACGTCAACCGCGCTTTGCCTAAACTGCGCGAAATGGCCTCACACCGGCTGATTGTTCGGGAGAATGTAGTGATCGAGCAGGGGAGTCTGGACTCTGGCTTGCCCCCAAGTCCATAGTTTCAGGAGAATCCGATGACCAAAAAACCAAGCTCCAGTAATTCGCACAAACCTTCAGCGCAACCCCGATACCACCAGACAGGCCGCGAACTCCAGGCATTTGGCACCGTGACCAGCGTGTTGCCATTGCAACTGATGGAACCGGTGCGGCTGGAAATGACCGAGCAACTCAATCAGTTGTTGGCCGACACCATGACTCTTCGGGATCTCTACAAGAAGGCCCATTGGCAGGTGGCCGGAGCCACGTTCTATCAGCTCCATCTTCTTTTCGATAAGCACCACGAAGAACAAAGCGAGATCGTCGATGCGATCGCGGAACGAATCCAGCTTTTGGGCGGAATCAGTGTCGCGATGGCGGCCGACGTCGCTGAGTTGACCCGCATTCCGCGGCCACCCAAAGGCCGTGAGGAGGTTCCCGTACAACTGTCGCGCCTGCTGGATGCGCACGAGGTCATCATCATCCACTGCCGTGAACTCGCAGAGCGTGCCACCAAATTGGGCGACGCCGGCACCAACGATCTGGTGGTGAGTGACGTGCTTCGCCCCAGCGAACTGCAGAGCTGGTTCCTGAGCGAGCACCTGGTCGATGCGCCCCTGGTTGAAGCCGAACCACTGCGGGAATCGGCATAATCACGGCGGATAGAATTGTGTGGCAGCGGGACTCCGCCCCGCTTGGACGGGGGCAAAGCCCCGTCACCACATCAAGTAAGTTTGTGATGCTTTCTAGTGGCGTGCGGAAAGAATGTGCAGGATCTGCTGCAGTTCATGCCGTAAGTGCGCCACGTTCGTGGAAGGATTCATCGGAAAAGGAAGCGCGGCCTGGTTCCTCTCGGCCTTGGTTTCCCCGCGCAACTGCGCGCGTGCACCTGCGATCGTGAACCCGTCTTCATAAAGCAGCTTCTTGATCCGCACCACCGATTCCACGTCGCGCCTGCGATACATACGTTGCCCCGTGCTGCTTTTGACGGGCTTGAGCTGCGGAAATTCGGTCTCCCAGAACCGAAGTACGTAGGCTGGCAGCCGGCACAAGCTGGCGACTTCGCCGATGCGAAAGTAGAGCTTGTCCGGAATAATGATTTCGGCGTTACGAGTTTTCTTCGAAGCTTTCGTTCGGAGGCTCATAGAGGCCATTCCCCTACCTCTGTATACGCGTTTCTAGCACGAGCACGCGCTGCGCGACAACCCCCAAAAGTACGGATACCCGCCAAGGGCGTTTTCCGTTCCGCCTTGGTCAGGCCAACCTCCACTGAGCGGAATGCTAAATTGAGGAACGGACGTTTCTTGCCAGCCCGGCCAGACTTATTCCCAACCCCGCGAGCATGCCCAAACCGAGAACCCCGAGCGTCGGAGCAGCAACCCCGCCCTTGTGGAGGAACATGAACCAGCGATCCCAGCCCAGACCGAGACGTGCCGGTTCGCCACTTCCCACGTACTTCCACAACAGATGCATCTGTCCGCTCAGCGAGTATCCGAGGCGGTAAGTCCAGTTAGCATCATAGTAATGCCCGCGCGGCACCTGGTCTTCCATAAAACTCGTCGCGAGCGAGACGCATTGAACAAGTACTCCCAGAATGAGCAGCAACAGTGCGACCTTTCTTACCCAGGAGCCTTTTGTCCGATCCGCGTTCGCATCGCCGGCAAGCATCGGCCCCAACGCGAGGCAGAGCAGCACGATCGAAGGAACCATATACCTTGGCCCCACGCAATATCCACCTTCCCACTGTGTGTATCGGGCAAAGAAAACGAGATACATTAGCGGAAGCAACATCGCCACCGTTGCCGCGCCACGCTCCAGTTTCCACAGCCGACGCAATCCAGCCAGCGCAAGGATCACCGGCGGCGCGAAAATAAATACCGACTTGCCGGGAGACAAGAGAAATCCGTAGAGGCCTTTCAGGAGCGGCGTATCAAAAGTATTCAGGCGCTTGGCGCCTTCGGCTGCCGCCGGATATCCAAACTCAAGCGGGCCGCCAAACAACAGCGCATTATGCACAAGGAGAGCCAGCACTCCGACCGCTGACGTCGCGCACAGCGCAAACGCCGCCCGCAGCGCGGGTTTTCCGTCACGCACCAGAAGTGCCCCCGCAAACACTGGAATGGCAAGCACATTGGTCGGTCTCACTACCGTTGCCAATCCCAGCACCAGCCCTGCGATCAACGGAGTCCGCAAAGGAATCGGTTCGTGGCTCCGGCCGAAAAGCAGCAGCGCCGCTCCCACAAAAATGGCCGCCGATAACGGTTCCGAGAACAGCCATCCGGAATAGGCAAAAATCGGAGTGCCGAAACCCACCATCGCCGCGGCAAACAGAGAGGCGCGCGAAGGGATCCCTATCCCAACCAGTAACAGGAAGAAGAGGGTCACCGTCAGCGCCGAAAAAGTAGCACTGCTCAAGCAGGATGAAAAGGCCACCACCAGATCAGTAGCGTCGGCGGGTACGCCCGGCAATCGGGCCAGCAGATATTGCCCAAGGGCGTACCACGGAGTGCACAGCAACGCCTGTCCCGGCGGATATGCTGCGCGCGGCTGGCCGCGTACGTCGTACCTTCCATAGAAATTATTCAACTGCACCGCTTGTGGGACAGCCGTGGATCCGTGGAGCACCATGCTCTCCGTTGTGTAGAGAGTGTTGTACTCGTCCGGCGTGCGAACGCGGCCTGTCGAAGTAAGCAAGTAGAAGAACTGAAACGCGGCAAAAAACCAAAGAGCAACTCGCCGCGACGAGGGCGGGCTCGCTTCATTCGCGACGGATTCAGACTGGAGGCTGGAGGGTGACACGTGACGTGACCTGGATTTTATCTAGTTGGAAAAGCCTCTCGAGAGGTGCTTCTCTGGAGAGGCTTTGGGGGATTTCTGAACGAGCATCGGTCCGCTTAGTGTTTCTTTTTTTTGGCGGCTTTCTTCTTGGTTGCCATGAAGTGTTTCCTCCGTTTGAACGATTTGTTCTCCCAAGGTTCTCGACAGGGCACCTTGATGCCCGGGCTACTCAACTAGTAGTATGAGCAGCTGTCCTACCACAAGATATTGCCATTCGTATGTAATTTGTCAATACAATTCTCATCGGACAGAGCGATTTTGGTGCAGTACGTGCTCGCCTCGGTCGGGCAAACTCGAAGGAACAATCGGCGTCACAGCAGGGCTTCGCGTCAAAAAGCAATCGCAGCGCGGCGCCTGTGCGATAATTTCAGAAGAAATCTATGTCAGAGCACAAAGTTTTCTGCGCAAAATTGAAACAGGAATTGCCGGGACTCCCAGAGCCTCCGTTCGACAGCGAGTTGGGGAAAAAGATCTATGATCAAGTCTCGCAACAGGCGTGGGGCCAGTGGATGGAACACTGCAAGATGTTGCTCAACGAATATCGGCTGAATCCAGCCCGCAAGCAGGATCAGGAAGTCATCGTGAAGCAGATGGAGCAGTTTTTCTTCGGCGAGGGAGCGGCGCGCCCCGCCGAATACGTTCCTCCGACGCATTGAGCGCCCGACGGAAGCGAACTGCGCCCAAACCCGCGCCGAGCGAGCTCTCCGCAACCACCAGCCAATTTGTCGGGAGTTACTGACGGGTTACCTCTATTCCCCGGTACGTTCCCAATTCATCACCTCGTAACACTCCTCGGCGACAATAGAAGCCGTGGCGCCGCAGGTCCATGACACGCAGAGCTACGACACGCTGATCCTTTCGGATCTGCACCTCGGCGCGGACATGAGCCGCGCGCGCGAGGCGTTGCGCGTTCTCCAGGAAAATCAATATCGCCGCCTCATTCTTCTCGGCGATATCTTCGCCGACCTCAATTTTGGGCGGCTGAAAAAGGAACACTGGAAATTTCTCGGCTTCATTCGCAAGCTCTCCAATCCCAAGCGTAAAGTTGAAGTGGTCTGGGTCGAAGGCAATCACGACCACGGCTTGACCGAAATTATGTCCCATTTGGTGGGCGTCCGCGTGTACCAGGAATATCAATGGGAATATCAGGGACTCCGCCACATCGCCGTCCATGGTCACCAGTTTGACGGCTTCGTGGTAAAGAACGTCCGCGTCAGCTATCTGATCGGGACGCTGCTTTACCTGCAACTCCAGAAGTGGGATTCGAAAAACAAAACCCTGACCCGTTTTCTCGACCGGCTGGGGACCCGCTGGCAGCGCTTGTCGGAGAAGGTCGCCGACGGCGCGCTCGCCCATGCCCGGCATCACACGGCAGACCGCATTTTCTGCGGCCACACCCATGCCGCCATGCATAAACGTGAGAACGAGATCGACTATTACAATTGCGGAGCCTGGATTGATGCCCGTCCCACCTATATCACCATTGGTGACGAGGGAGTCGATATCCACGAATATGCTGAGCAACCTGGCGATCTCCATCCCGCCGGAGAACAAAGCTTCGCCGACGCTGACCCTGCCGAATTCGGCGACGAGGCGGAATTCGTCGACGATCGCGAATACGAGGGTGTCGCTACCTGACGCGGATTCCAGTTACCGGATGGATCTTTTGAAATAAAAACGTTTGCCACCAACGAGGCACGATAAATCTTGCGCAAACTAACCATCGTTTTCCACCACGCCGGCGGAGGACATCGCAGCGCAGCCGATGCTCTCAAAGCCACTCTCTCCAGCCAGGAACGCCCCTGGGACGTCACGCTTCTCGACATACAGGAATTGCTCGATCCGCTCGACTTGATTCGTCGTGCCACGGGCTTGCGTATTCAGGACACCTACAACGTGATCCTCCGCAAAGGCTGGACGCGTTTCACGCCGCAACTGCTGGTCGTTTTGAAGGCGACCATCTACATCTACCATTCTTCGATCGTGAAACTGCTCCGGCGTTACTGGGCAGAGCATCCCGCGGACCTGGTTCTTTCCGTGGTTCCGCACTTCAATCGTGAGATCGCCGAGAGCCTTCGCCCGGTTGGTAAAGGAACGCCCGGTGTCCGAACGCCTTTTGTCACTCTGATAACGGACTTGGCAGACTACCCGCCGCACTTCTGGATTGAGCGCGAATCGGAATACATCATCGTTGGAACTGAACGCGCCCGGCAACAAGCCTTAACCATGGACCATCCCGCTGACCATATCTTCCTGACATCGGGAATGATCCTGAAGCCAAAATTCTACGAGAAGACAACCGTCGATCGCGCTGCCGAAAGAAAACGGCTCGGACTGGAAGTTGACTGTCCAACTGGCATCGTTCTGTTCGGAGGCCACGGCTCCCAGGCGATGGTCTACATCACAAAGAAACTCAACGAGGCCAGCAGCGGAGTCCAGCTAATCCTGATTTGCGGCCACAACCAGAAGCTTGCCGCTCAACTCAAAGGCCTACGCACCAAAAAACCAATCGCTGTCGTCGGATTTGCGCAGAATGTCGAATACTACATGGCTCTAGCCGACTTCTTTATCGGGAAACCGGGTCCTGGCTCGATCAGCGAGGCACTACAGTTCCACTTGCCCGTGATTGTGGAACGCAATTCTAAAACTCTGCCGCAGGAGCGCTATAACGCGGAATGGGTGACCGAAAAAGGTTATGGGATCGTCGTGCCCAGCTTCAGGAGAATTGCGCGTGCTGTGCAACGCTTACTTCAGAGCGCGACTTTTGAGGAATTCCGTCTGAAGGCCAACTCCTACTCCAATCGAGCGTTGTCTGAAGTGCCCATAATCCTGGAACGATGCGCGGAGCAGACAGCCACTCCAACTCAATCTCATGCTGCATCTCCGTAGAGACGTGGCTTGCCGCGTCTCTCGACGCAGGTAGTCACCGAAACAGCGCGGCAAAAAATGCACCGAGTCTTTTGAAGAATCCGCGCGCCGGCTGGTGATTCGCCGATGCCGTTTCAGTGCCTTTCTGATCGTCGCTCGCCGATGGCGGAAGGGGAGCTGCCAAGGCCGGTGCTGCTTGTGCACGTGAATCCGCGGGCAGCGCGCTTACGTCCTCAACCGGCGCAGGCGGAGGACCGGTCGCATGGAACACGAACGGCGCTTCCACCTGCACGTGAAGTTCGTTCGGCGCTACGGAGACATCAAGCGGAGCCGCCGCTGCCGGTACTCCAGTTGCGGGCAAACTAGTCGCGGGCGCGCTTTCCGCCTTAGCCGTCTCCGCGACCGGCGCTGGGCTCGCATTCACGGGCGGCGCTTGCGCTTGACTCTCTATGGGCAGATTGCTGGTCGCCCGCAGCGGAAGATCCCGCGGTGGCGGACAGCCGCATTCCAGCGGCACTGCCATATCTACACGATCGAGTTGCCCGGACCGAAACATGAGCTGGTCGGTTGCTTTGACCTGGTAGGTGCGATCGCCGAGCAGTTCGCTAACCATCGCCGACGCCGTGTTGCCGGGCAGGGCGCGCACGCAGGTATTGCCCTGACTGTCCGCACTGATGGCATAGTGAAATTCACCTGGTCCCACCAGAAGGATGCGGAAGTCCGGCGTCATCACGGAATCGGAAGATGCGTCGAGAGCGAAATGCGCCTCCAGCGCTCCCGTGTTCATGCTGAGCATCAGGTTGTGCCGGTTCTGCGACGGAGTAATCGACACCGTCGTTCCCGGGCAAACATGCACTTCGCCGCCACTCGACAGGCGGAGAACGGCGGTATCGGGTCCGGCGGTAATCGCGGAACCCGCGTCATTATTACTGTCATTGTCGCTGCCTGCTAACGCCAGAGGCCCAGCCGCGCGCACCGCGGCCACTACTGGTTGCGGCGCGGGCGTCAGGCTAACGACCGTCGGTTGCTGAAACGGCGAGCTGCTCGTCTGGCTGGGATTCTTGCCAAGATGCACGACCAGGCGGTTTCCTGCAGCATCCCAGGTGTAGGCGCGCGGCGCGAGCAGATCCACGACCACGCGCGTTACCGGTGGATTCTGCTGAAACTGGTCGGCACGTATCGCGCTGATCTGATCGGCTTGTACGCTGATTCGTTTCTGCTGCGTGTCCAGGCGCGCGTTCGGCAGATCGATCACCAGCCGCGCAGGATCGCTGATCGCCTGGATCGACGGAACCAGGGGCTTCGTCGAAAGAATCTCAACCGCCGGTCCATCCTTCTCCTGCACGATCCGGAAACTCTTGATCGCCGCAATCTTACTCGGGGACACAGCGGCAGGCGTGGAGCCAGGTTTAGCCGCAGTCTTAAGCGGCGTCTGGGAAAGGAGCCACGGTGCCTCGATGACCAGCATTCCCACCGCAAGAACCACGCACAAATTTGCGCGCAAACTGCAGCGAGACCGCGGTTGCCGGAACCCAAGACTCGGCGGGAAATCTTTCACAGAAGTACTCGATTGTTACAGCAACCATACCACTCGGGGCTTCTGGAAAAAAAGCGTATGAGATAAAACATAAACAGAGATGAGACAAACCAGTGCAGGGGAGAAAGCCCGCGATGGTCCTACGAGTCGGCGAGGAAGTCGTACTCATCAATGACTGCCGCCACCGCCATCTTGCTTGCGGGACCGCCACCTTCCACCCGTACCACGCGGCCCTTGCAGCGCACACGGATGCTCTCCGTCAGCGTGATCTCGGGCGGCAGGGTCAGCGTGAAGTCGATCGCGGAGCCGGCCTGGATGGCGGAATCGACATAGAAACAGATTCCGCGCGCGCTGACGTCGCGAGTCTGCGCCGTATGCTCCTGCTCATTTTCGCCGTAACGGACGCTTACCGGCAGGCGAAGCGCGAAGCGCCGCGTGGCCCGCTTGTTATTATCCTGGTCCTGCTGCGTCTCGGCCATAGAACCGCTCCAAAAACAAGGTCATAGATTCAAAGACTTGCCGGAAATCGTTTGTAAGCATGGCAATTAGCGGCGTGCCTGTCAAGAAGTAAGGTTCCAAATTCAAGGCTTCCTCGGTTTCGGCACCCTTCGGTTCGCGCTTGGCGGGGCGGAGCCCCGTCACCACACATGGGAAACCTGGGTCCTGGAGCTACAATGAATTCGTGGTCTTCGTCCTCGATAACTACGATTCGTTCACTTACAACCTCGTCCAATACCTTGGCGAACTGGGCGCGCAGGTAGAAGTTCGCCGCAACAACGAAGTGACCGTGGGAGAGATCGAGGCCATGCACCCCGAACGTATCCTGCTTTCTCCCGGACCCTGCACCCCGCAGGAAGCCGGCATCAGCATCGAACTGATCCGCCATTTCGCGGGCAAGGGCAGGGGAAACGTGCCATTACTCGGCGTGTGCCTCGGACACCAGGCGATCGGCGCGGCCTTCGGAGGCCAGGTGGTTCGCGCGAAGAACCTGATGCATGGCAAAACCAGTCAGGTTGAGCACGATGGCAAGACCATCTTTCGCGGCTTGTCCTCGCCGATGACCGCGACCCGCTACCATTCACTGATCGTCGCCGAGAAGGATCTGCCAGACGAGTTGGAGATCAGCGCATGGACTACGGACAAAGACGGAACGCGCGTCATCATGGGCCTGCGGCATAAGAATCTCCCGGTGGAGGGCGTGCAGTTTCATCCGGAGAGCGTCCTGACGGACGAGGGGAAGAAACTGGTGGCGAATTTCCTCCGGAGTTAAGCAATTTTTTAGTTCGCAAACTCTCTCAGATGTTTGGAGAGGGTTTTTATTTGGCCGGAAAGCTGACTCGGAGACTCCGAGTTTAGGTGGTTTTTACTCCATTGTTGGATGTTTACCATATGGGTATTACACAATATATAACTTT
>Ga0209647_1000210_pt1 | contig 54534 bp, 55 predicted proteins | sample GraSoi_2013_60cm_FD_185827 | JGI IMG/M metagenome (GOLD analysis project Ga0209647, IMG submission 185827) | Grasslands soil microbial communities from the Angelo Coastal Reserve, California, USA - Sample 9_17_2013_60cm (SPAdes) (version 2) | ecosystem: Environmental > Terrestrial > Soil >...
AAGCCCTCACCTGTGCCGCCAGACGATCCAGCACGCCGTTGACGTATTTATGACCGTCGGTGCCGCCGAAACGTTTCCCCAGCTCGATCGCCTCGTTGAGGGTGACGCGGTACGGGATCTCCTGCTTGTGCACGAGCTCCCACGCGCCGATGAGGAGGATGGCGCGCTCGATGGGGCTGACATCGGCCCACTTGCGGTCGGCGAGCGGCTCGAGCATCTCCTGCAGCGATGCCGCTTCCGCGATCGTGCCGCGCAACTCCGCTTCGAGGAACTCGCGGTCCGCCGACGCGAAGCCTTCCATCTCGGAAAGATCCTTCAGCACCTGCTGCGCGCTCACCCCGGTATAGATCCACTGGTAGATGCCTTGCAATGCGACCTCGCGCGAGCGCCGGCGCGTGGGCTTCATCCCGAGATTGCCCGCAGCGTGTTGGCCATCTCCACCGCGACGCGCGCCGCCTCGGCGCCCTTCACCGCGGCGCGCGCGCGCGCCTGCTCTTCGGTGTCGGAGGTGAGCACGCCGTTGGCGATCGGGACTCCGGTCTCCAACTGCACGTCGAGGATGCCGCGCGCGCTTTCGTTGGAGACTACCTCGAAGTGATAGGTTTCGCCGCGCACCACGCAGCCCAGCGCCACGAGGGCATCGTAGCGCCGCGCCGCGAAGCCGCGCCGCTCGAGCGCGAGCGCCTGGAGTGCCAGCGGGATCTCGAGCGCTCCGGGGACGCTCACCACGTCGATGTTGCCGGCGGCCACCCCCAGCTCCACGAGCTGCTTGTCGCACGCGGTGAGAAGCTCGCGCACGATCTCCTCGTTGAAGCGGCTCCAGACGATGCCGATGTGCATGCCCTCGCCGCGGGTGGCGGGGATGGTGGCGCTCCTCATACGGCGGCCTTCACCGCCTTGGCGTCGTCGGGCGACACATATTCGACCACCTCGAGGCCGAAGCCCGACATGCTCGGAATGCGCTTGGGACGGGCCAGCACGCGCATCTTGCCCACGCCCAAATCTTTCAGGATCTGCGCGCCGATGCCGTGCAGGCGCGGGTCCCACTTGCGGCTCGCGGCGCGGCGCGAGGGCGATTCGTCGAGGCGATCGAGGATCTCGGCGGCGGGCTCGGGGCGGCGCAGCAGCACGCCTTCCTTCTGGTGCGCGACCATGCGCATCGCATCCTGCACCGAGAAGGCGTGGCGCGCCGAATCGAAGTCGAAGAGGTCGAGGGACACGAAAGGCTCGTGCACGCGCACGAGGGTCGGGCGCTCCGGCGAGGGCTCACCCTTCACAAGCGCGTAGTGCACCTCGTCCACGGTCCTGTCGTGGTACACGCACAGGCGAAAGGTGCCGTAGGGCGTGTTGACGGTGCGGTCGGCGACGCGCTCCACCAGCTTCTCGGTCTGGCTGCGGTAGTGGATGAGATCGGCGATGGTGCCGATCTTGAGATCGTGGTGCGCGGCGAATTCCACGAGCTCCGGCATGCGCGCCATGGAGCCGTCGGGATTCATGATCTCGCAGATCACCGCCGCGGGCGTGAGCGCGGCGAGCTCGGCCAGGTCGCAACCCGCCTCGGTGTGGCCGGCGCGCACGAGCACCCCGCCCGTCTGCGCCATGATCGGAAAGATGTGGCCCGGCTGCACGATGTCCTCGGGCTTCGCGTGGCGCGCGGTGGCGGCGCGCACGGTGCGGGCGCGATCGGCGGCGGAGATTCCCGTGGTGACGCCGCTCGCCGCTTCGATCGAGGCGGTGAAATTGGTTCCCATCGGCGAGCGGTTGTCGCTCACCATGAGGTCGAGCTTCAGCTGCTGGCAGCGCTCCTCGGTGAGCGTGAGGCAGACGAGGCCGCGCGCGTGGGTCGCGAGGAAATTGATCGCCTCGGGCGTCACGAAGTCAGCGGCGAGCACGAGGTCGCCCTCGTTCTCGCGGTCTTCCGCGTCGGCGAGCACGATCATGCGGCCGCGGCGAATGTCGTCGATGAGGTCTTGGGTCGGGCTGATGGTCATGGGATGAACTCCGGAACAACTGGTGTCAGAGGCCAGTTTTCGCTGCAGGGATCTCTATTTTGCCATCTTGGATGAATTTCCCGCGAGAAGGCGTTCGACGTAACGCGCGAGGAGGTCCACTTCGAGGTTCACGCGGCTGCCGGCGCCGAGGGTCCTGAAGGTCGTCACCGATCGCGTGTGCGGGATGATGTTGACGACGAACGCGCGATCCGAGACCTCGTTCACGGTGAGGCTCACGCCGTCCACCGTGATCGAGGCCTTGCGGGCGATGTAGCGCGCGATCTCCGACGGCACCTCGACCTCGAGGCGGAAACTCGCGCCCAGGTCGTCGAACGCGATCACCGTGCCCACGCCGTCGACATGGCCCGCGACGATATGGCCGCCCATCCGGTCGGAGACGCGCAGCGATTTCTCGAGATTCACCGCGCGCCCGCCCTCGAGGCCATGGGTCACCGCGAGGGTCGCCTTCGACACGTCGGCCTCGAAGCTTCGCGCGTCGCGCGCGACCACCGTGAGGCATACGCCCTGCACCGCGATGGAATCGCCGATGGCCAAGTCGTCCATGCCGAGCGCCTGCGCATCGATGCGTAGCCGCACCCCGTCGCCCGCGGGCCGTGCGCTCTCGATCCTGCCCACCGCCGCGACGATGCCGGAGAACATGGTCAGGCAGCCTCGAAGCGCGCGCTGACGCGGATGTCGTCGCCGATCGTGCGCACCTCGGTGATCGTGGGACGCAGCGCCTCGCCGAGCGAAGTCCATTCGGGAAGGACAAAGAGCGCGCGCGCCTTGTCGCCGAGGATGAGCGGCGCGTAGTAGATCACGAGCTCGTCGACGATTCGCGCCTGGAGGAGCGAGCCCATGAGCTTGCCGCCGGTCTCGACCGTGACCTCGTTGAAGCCGCGCTCGGCGAGGAGCCGCGCGATCGCCGCGAGATCGGTCTTCTCGCCTTCGCGCGGAACCACGACCACTTCCGCGCCGCGCGCTTCCAGCGCCTTGCGCCTTGCCGCGTCCTCGCTCACGGTGAGGATGATGGGCGGCTCGCCTTGCAGGATCTTCGCGGCGAGCGGCATGTCGAGGCGGCTATCGATCACCACGCGCCGCGGCTGGCGCGTGCACGGCACGTGGCGCACGGTGAGCTCGGGATCGTCGGCGAGCACCGTGCCGATGCCGGTCAGCATCGCGCACGAACGCGCGCGCAGCGCATGGACGTCGCGGCGCGCGGCCTCCCCCGTGAGCCACTGGCTCTCGCCGTTGGCGAGCGCGATGCGCCCATCGAGCGACGCCGCCGCCTTGATGCGCATCCAGGGGCGCGCGCGCGTCATGCGCCACACGAAGCCGCGATGGGCTTCCAGCGCCTCGGCGGCCAGAAGGCCGATGTCGACGCGGATGCCCGCTTCGCGAAGGCGCGCGGCGCCCCGCCCCTTCACCTTCGGATTCGGATCCTCGAGCGCGGCGACCACGCGGCCCACCTTCGCCGCGATGAGCGCGTCGGCGCACGGCGGCGTGCGCCCGTGGTGGCTGCACGGCTCGAGCGAGAGGTAGACCGTCGCGCCCTCCACCGGCTCCTTCGCGGCGGCCAGCGCGCGCACTTCCGCGTGGGGCTCGCCGGCGCGCTCGTGCCAGCCCTCGGCGATGACGCGCCCGTCCTTCACGATCACGCAGCCCACGCTCGGGTTGGGCGTCGCCGTATCGCGACCGCGCTCGGTGAGCGCCAGCGCGCGGACCATGAAGGCGTGATCTTCGAGGGAGAATTGCTCGCTCATTGGGTCCCCGCCTGCGCGGGGATGACGACAGTTCAGGTGATCAACCCTTGTCCTTCACTTCGCGGATCGCGTCGCGGAAGTCCTCGACGTCGGAGAAGCTCTTGTAGACCGAGGCGAAGCGGATGTAGGCGACCTTGTCGAGCTTCCTCAGCTCCTCCATCACCATCTCGCCCAGGCGGCGCGAGTCGATCTCGCGCTCGCCCAGCGCCAGCATCTTCTGCTCGATGCGGGTGATGGCCGCGTCGACCAGCTCGGTCGTCACCGGGCGCTTGTGCAGCGCGCGCTGGAAGCCGGTGCGCAGCTTCGCGGTGGAGAAATCCTCGCGCACGCCGTCGGTCTTCACGATCTGCGGCATGCGCAGCTCCGCGGTCTCGTAGGTCGTGAAGCGCTTGTTGCACACCTGGCAGCGGCGCCGGCGCCGGATCGAGTCGCCCTCCTCGCTCACGCGCGAGTCGATCACCTGGGTGTCCTCGGCGCTGCAGAAGGGGCATTTCATTATTTCATCCCGTACGTCGCGCGCATCGCCGGGCCGTAGACCGGAAAGCGCGCGCACATCGCGTTCACCGCTTCGCCCACTTTCGCGATCGCCGCCGCGTTGCCCTGCGCCTCGAGCACGTCGGCGATGTAGTGCGCGACCTGGGCGGCCTCGCCTTCCTTGAATCCGCGCGTGGTCATCGCCGGCGAGCCGATGCGGATGCCGCTCGTGACGAAGGGCTTCTCGGGGTCGTTGGGGATCGCGTTCTTGTTGACGGTGATGTGCGCGGCTCCGAGCGCGGCCTCGGCGTCCTTGCCGGTGATTCCCTTGGCGCGCAGGTCGACGAGGAACATGTGGCTCTCGGTGCGCCCGGAGACCACGCGCAGCCCGCGCTCCACCAGGGTTTCGGCCATGGTCTTCGCGTTGTCGAGCACCTGCTGCTGGTACTGCTTGAACCCCGGCTGCAGCGCTTCCTGGAACGCCATCGCCTTGGCGGCGATCACGTGCATCAGCGGGCCGCCCTGGATCGAAGGGAAGATCGACGAGTTGAGCGCCTTCTCGTGCGCCGCGGCGGCGAGGATCACGCCGCCGCGCGGGCCGCGCAGCGTCTTGTGCGTGGTGCTGGTGACGAAGTCGGCGATGCCCACCGGCGTGGGATAGAGCCCCGCGGCGACCAGGCCCGCGTAATGCGCCATGTCGACGAAGAAATACGCGCCCACCTCGTCGGCGATCGCGCGGAATTTGCGCCAGTCGATGCGTAGCGCATAGGCCGAAGCACCCGCGACGATCATGCGCGGCTTGTGCTCGCGCGCGAGGTCGCGCACCTGGTCGTAGTCGATCTCTTCCTTCGCGTTCAAGCCGTAGCCGATGGCGTGGTAGAGCTTCCCGGAAATGTTGACCGAGGCGCCGTGCGTGAGGTGGCCGCCGTGGGCGAGCGACATACCGAGGATGGTGTCGCCCGGTTTCAGCATCGACATGTAGACCGCTTGGTTGGCCTGCGAGCCCGAATGCGGCTGGACGTTCGCGTACTCGGCGCCGAAGATCTTCTTCACGCGCTCCAGGGCGAGCGACTCGGCCACGTCGACGAACTCGCAGCCGCCGTAGTAGCGCTTGCCCGGATAGCCCTCGGCGTACTTGTTGGTGAGCACCGTGCCCTGCGCGGCGAGCACCGCGGGGCTCGCGTAGTTTTCCGAGGCGATCAGCTCGATGCCTTCTTCCTGGCGGCGGAATTCCGCCGTGATGGCGCCCCAGAGGGCGGGGTCGGCGCTGGCGATCGTGCTCGAGTCGGCGAACATGTTTCGAAGGCTTTGAAAGGGCGTGAATTTTATCACGCTGCCGCGCTACCCCCGGCGTCGAACCCATCGACAACCTCGCCACTGGCACGGACGCATAGGTGGGAGAGTCCCAGCATCTCGAGCCATTCGAGGCCTTCGCGTTCACCCTTGAGCATCGCGATGGTGGAAGCGCTGCCGGCGATGAGGCAGCTGCCCGCGTGCACGGTGACCGATTGGAACGAATGCGCCGCGCGCCCGGTGCGCGGATCGAGGATGTGCGAGTGGCGCACGCCATCGACCTCGACGAAGCGCTCGTAGTCGCCGCTGGTGGCGATGCCGCCCGAAATCACCGGCAGCGTCGCGAGCAGCATGCCCTCGTGCCTTGGATGACGGATTCCGACGCGCCACGGGGAGCCGTCGGGCTGCGGCCCGAGGATGGCGAGATCGCCGGCGAGATTCACGAGCGCGCTTTGCGCCCCCGCCTCACGCAGCACGAGGGCCGCGCGGTCCACGGCGTACTCCTTGCCGAAGCCGCCGAAATCGAGCTCCATCCCGCGCGCGGGGAGCCGCACCGAATGCTCGGTGAGCTCGACGCGCGGCCAGCCGATGAGATCGAGGAGCGGGGCAAGCTCGGCATCGCCCGGCACGCGCGCGCCGTCGAAGCGCCACGCGCGGCGCAGCACGCCGGAGGTCGCATCGAAGGCTCCAGCGCTTTGCTCGTGGCAAGCGCCGGCGAAGACGAGGAGGCCGTGGGTTTCCGCGTCGATCGCGACCGCGGCGCCGCCCGCGGCGGCGTTGATTCGCGACACGACGCTCTCGGCGAGGTAGCGCGAATACTTCGCCTCGATACGCTTCACTTCGGCAATGGCGCGCGCCGCGGCGGATTGGGCCAAGCGCTGGTCCTGCGAATGGACCTGGACCTCGTTCTCCGCGGCCATCGCGCGAAACGTGAAACGGTGCAGCGTCATGCCGCCTCAGAACGGGCGGCTGATGCCGAGGATGCCGTAGACCGCGCGAAGGGTTTCGAAAGCGGGGCTGGACGATCCGCCGAGATGGAGGTTGCGCGCGTTGTGCACGTAGCCGAGTGTTCCTTCCACGGTGAAGCCGCCTTCGAGCCTGGCGATGACGCGCAGCGACGGCGACACGCCGCCCCAGCTGCCCAGCCGCTGGTCGCTCGAAAGGATCGCGGGCTGGGGCCTCGGCACCGTGGGCGAATAGAAATCGGCGGCATCCTGGGTGTAGTAGCGAAGCCCCGGGCGCAGCGCCCAACGCTCGTTCAGCGCATGTTGCCACGCCACCTCGAGCGTGTGCGCGCGGATGCCCCAGTCGTCGCGGTAAAAGCGATAGTCGGCCTGCAGCGTGCCGTTGGCCTGCGGGAAGTGGCGCCGGTAGCGCGTGAGCCATGCGAGCGTGTCGCGATGGTCGGGCCGGCGGTCGGCCATGAGGATGGGCGGGCCGCTATCGAAGAACGTGAAGGTGAGCTTGTACGGATCGTTGTACCAGCCGCGCCCATGGGATCCGGAAAGCGTGCTCTGCACCAGCTCCGTGGGCGACAGGATCTGCGTCACGCCGAAGAGGTATTCGCGGGTGTCGCGCCTTTCGTTCAGACGAGAGTCGTCCGACGAGAGCACGCGATCGTTGGAGGCGCCGTAACCCGCGACGAGCGTGGTGTTGCGCTGGTTCAGGTCGAGCTTCGCCTCGAGCCCGAACGACTTGGAGCGGTAGTCCTCTTCCTTGGACAGCGCACGCGACGCCGAGAGCGAGAGCTCGCCGAAGCGCCGCGTCACCTTGACGTCGCCCGTGTTGCGCCGGTCGTTGATCGAGGCGCCCGAGATCGACTGCACCGGCTTGCCCGACGCGTTGGTCACGAGCTGCGGGGAGGCGCCGGTGATGATGTCCACCGCGGCGCTCGCCTGCACTTCCCACACGTCGAGGAATTGCGCGCGCCCCCACAGCACGGGCTCGGTCACCTTCATGAGGCCGCGCTCCTTGTAGCCGAGCACGGTGATGCCGACCTCGCCCACCTCGGCCGCCGCGGCCTTCGCGGGAAGGACCAGGATCGGCAGCGCGAGCGCCGCCTTCATCAACGCGTCAATTGCAGCCACAACCGCCCCCGCCCACCGACGCGCCGCCGCTCGCCGCTTCCTTCGCCGCGAAGGTCTTCTCGATCGCCTTCGCGAAACCCGGATTGCCTTCGAGCGCCATGTCGTCGCGCGCGAGGTAGCCGCGCTGGTACGGGGCGACCGCGGTGCACGCGGACACGCAGATCGAGGCGGCCACGAGGGCCCAGAGCAGCAATTTCATGAGGGCTCCTTGAGAAGTGCCTCGACCTCGCGCGCGAGCGTTTCCGCGGTCTCGGCGGTGAAGCCGCGATGCACCTTGCGCACGATGCCCTTCCGGTCGACGAGATAGCCGCTCGGCATCGCCTTCACGTCGAAGGCGCGCGCCGCCGCGTCCTGGGCGTCGCTCGCGAGCGCGAAGGTCACCGGCACCTTGACGAGGAAGCGGCGCGCATCGGCCACGGAGACGTCCTTGTTCACGCCGACCACGGCGAAGCCGCGCGCGCGGTTCTGCTTGTAGAGCGCGTCGAGGGCGGGCATCGAGAGACGACACGGCACGCACCACGACGCCCAGAAGTCCACGTAGACGACGCTCCCGCGCAGGCTCGCGAGCGAAAGCGCCTGCGCGGGTTCCTCGAGGCGCGCGACGGCGAGCTCGGGAACCGCGCCGCCGGCCTCGAGGGCAAACGCGCCGGGCGCCAGCAAGAGCGCGAGCGCACAACCGAGGGCGCGCATCAGAAGGGTTGCCGCGTGATGACTTTGGAGACTTGTACGCCGTCGACGCTGTAGGTGAGCGTGGCGTCGTTGGCGCCGTTGAAGAGGAGCGTCGCGTTGCCGACCTGGAACACTTCACCTCCCCTGAAAGCGGCATTGGGCGGCGATCCGGTCACGCGGTAAAGGCCCCCGGTGCAGGTGGTCGAGGAGGTGAAGTCGCAGCGCGGCAACACGAACCACATGGGGCGGTTCGGAGCCTGGTAGGTGTAGATGACCGCGAAGATGATGTTCGACGGGTGCTGGATGATGTTGAAGCCCCAGCCCGACTCGCTGGGATTCCACCAGAGGTCGGTGTAGTCGAAGAGCGGCGTGGTCGAGGGAGGCGGGGGCGGGCCGGACTGCAGGCTCCCGATATATGCGGCGATGTCCGCGAGCTGCGCGTCGCTGTACATCCCGCGCAGGAAGGACATCGCCGGCACGACGCCGTTGATCGCGTTCTTGATGCGCGTCGGATTGTTGGCGGCCAGCTCGGGCCCGCCGCTGGGCGGCGTGCCGTGGCAGGAATTGCACGTGCCCTGGTAGAGCGATTGGCCGTTGGCAACGCTCTGCGCCTGGGCGAGCGTTGCCGCGAGGGCGAGCAAGAGGGCGAGGACGAGTCGGGTAAGCATGTTCACCATGGTATTACGGCCGAGGGCGCGAAATGGATGACCGACTGGTAACACCCGCCCCGCCGCAGCTATTCCCCCTATAATCGGCGGCGTCGTTACGAGGAGACAGCCGGTGCGAATCCTGATGCGGCTCGCCGCGCTCATCGACGCGCTCAACGAGCGCGTGGGTAAAACGGTCTATTGGCTGGTCCTGGTGGCGGTGCTCGTGAGCGCGGGCAACGCGATCGTGCGCAAGGTCTTCAACATGAGCTCGAACGCGTTCCTCGAGCTGCAGTGGTACCTCTTCTCGGCGGTGTTCCTGTTCAGCGCCGGCTTCACGCTGCTGAGGAACGAGCACGTGCGCATCGATGTCATCGCGGGAAGGCTCTCGCCGCGCGCGCAGGCCTGGATCGACATCTTCGGCACCGTGTTCTTCCTGCTGCCGATGGCGCTCCTCTTCGTCTGGCTCTCGTGGCCGATCTTCATCCGCACCTACACCCACGGCGAGATCTCCACCAATGCCGGGGGCCTGCTCATCTGGCCCGCGCGGCTCATGGTGCCGGTCGGCTTCGCATTACTGTCGCTGCAGGGATTCTCCGAGCTGGTGAAGCGCATCGCGTTCGTGACGGGCAAGGGACCCGACCCCATCAAGCGCCACGACCGGCTCGCCGCGGAGAAGGAACTCGCCGAGGAAATCCGCAAGCTCGCCGAGGGCAAGGCATGACGGCCTTCCTCATCCACAACATGGCGCCGATCATGTTCGCGGCGCTGGTGGCGTTCCTGCTGCTCGGCTACCCGGTGGCCTTCGCGCTCGCCGCCAACGGCATCGTGTTCGGGCTGGTCGGCATCGAGCTGGGCCTCCTCGAGCCCTCGCTCTTCCAGGCGCTGCCCGAGCGCATCTGGGGCGTGATGTCGAACGACACGCTCCTCGCCGTGCCTTTTTTCACCTTCATGGGCTTGATCCTCGAAAGGAGCGGCATGGCCGAGGATCTCCTCGACACCGTGGGCCAGCTCTTCGGCCCGCTGCGCGGCGGGCTCGCCTTCGCGGTGATCTTCGTGGGCGCCTTGCTCGCCGCCACCACCGGCGTGGTGGCCGCGTCGGTGATCTCAATGGGCCTCATCTCGCTCCCGATCATGCTGCGCTACGGCTACGACCGGCGCTTCGCCTCGGGAGTCATCGCCGCCTCCGGCACGCTCGCGCAGATCATCCCGCCGTCGCTAGTGCTCATCATCATGGCCGACCAGCTCGGGCGCTCCGTGGGCGACATGTACGCGGGCGCCTTCATCCCCGGCATCTGCCTCGCCGGCCTCTACGCCCTATACACGCTGGGCGTCGCGTTCTTCAAGCCGCACTGGGCCCCGGCGCTCCCCGAAGACGCGCGCCGGCTGCGCGAGCCCGGCGGCTCGAGCGGCGTGCCCTCCTTCGTGGTGCTCGCGATCCTCTCGGTGGCGGCGGGAATCCTCTTCGATCGCTTCTACTACGTGCCCAGCTACCCCGATGCGATGCTCGACGAGCGCCTCGTCCTCGCCGCCGGCGCGGGTGCGGGCTTCGCGCTCGCCTGCGCGCTCCTCTCGCGCATCTTCAAGCTGGGATTGCTCTCGCGCCTCGCGGAGCAGGTGGTCTTCGTGCTGATCCCGCCGCTCGGCCTCATCTTCCTCGTGCTCGGCACCATCTTCCTCGGCTGGGCGACGCCCACCGAGGGCGGCGCCATGGGCGCCTCGGGCGCGCTCGCCATGGCGCTCGCGCGCCGCCGGCTCTCCTTCAAGCTCACGCGCCAGGCGATGGAGACCACCGCGAAGCTTTCCACATTCGTGGTCTTCATCCTCGTCGGCGCGCGCGTCTTCAGCCTCACGTTCTACGGCGTGAACGGCCACGTTTGGGTGGAAGAGCTCCTCACCGGGCTTCCCGGCGGGCAGCTGGGCTTCCTCATCGTGGTGAACATCGTCGTCTTCGTGCTCGCCTTCTTCCTCGACTTCTTCGAGCTGTCCTTCATCGTGGTGCCGCTGCTGGGGCCGGTCGCGGAAAAGCTCGGCATCGACCTCATCTGGTTCGGCGTGCTGCTCGGGGTGAACATGCAGACTTCGTTCATGCACCCGCCGTTCGGCTTTGCCCTCTTCTACCTGAGGAGCGTCGCGCCCGCGCACGACTACATCGACAAGCTCACCGGCAAGCTCACCGCGCCGGTGACGACGACGCAGATCTACTGGGGCGCGATTCCCTTCGTGGTGATCCAGCTGATCATGGTCGCCCTGCTCATCTTCTTCCCGCAGATGTCCCTCGTATACAAGTCGGGAGAACCCGAAGTCGATCCGAGCAAGGTGAAGCTCGAGATTCCCGGCGATCAGCCTGCGGATGCTCCCGACGACATCATGAAGGATCTCCAGAAGGGGGCTGCGGGCGCCCGGCCGAAGAAAGAGGAGACGCCGGCAGCGGACGCCGCAAAGGCGAAGACCGAGGATGAAAAGGCGGCCGAGGAAATCGAAAGGGCCCTAAAGGGTGGCAAGTAACGCGGTAGATCGCGTTCTTGGCGGCATCTCGAAGGCCGCTCTCCTCCTCGTCTGGCCGCTCTCGCTCCTTCTCTTCGCGCAATGGCCGCTGCGCGACTGGGTGCACGCATACTCGCGCGAAGCCAACGACATCGCGCAGATCATCTTCGCGCTCTACGTGGCGGTGGCGATCACGGAAGCGACGCGCCGCGACACGCACCTTGCCGCGGACGTGCTGGCGCATCGCTATCCGGTGCGATGGCGCGCTCGCCTTGCGCGCCTTGCGTCGGCGGCGATCCTCATCCCGTGGTCGCTCTTCTTGCTCTACTCCGGAGTCGTGCCTGCGTGGAATTCGCTCCTCCAGCTGGAGCGTTTTGCGGAGACGCTCAACCCCGGGTACTTCCTGATTCGAATCGCGGTCCTGCTCCTCGCGACGCTGGTGCTCGTGCAGGCGCTGCGCGACGCGTTTCGCCCTCGGCGCGACGCGTGATGGAAGCCGCCGGGTTGTGGATGCTCGGGACGGCGGGGATCGTCATGCTCGCATCGGGCCTGCCTGCGTGGATCGTCCTCGTCGGGGTAGCGCTGGCCTTCGCGACGGCCGGGATCGCGATCGGCATGTTCGACTCGAACCTCTTCACCGCGCTCTATTCTCGACTCGTGGGCCTTCTCGAGTACGACTTGCTCCAGGCGCTCCCGCTCTACGTCCTGATGGGTTCGCTCATCAACCGGTTGCCGCTCGCCGACACCCTGTTCCGCGTCGGCGCGCGCGCCCTGGCGTGGACGGGAAGCGGCCGCGCGCTTGCGGGACTCGGCCTCGGCATCGTGCTTGCGCCCATGAGCGGGTCGGCCGGCGCGAGTGCTTCCGTCCTCTCGCACGCGGTCTATCCCCGGCTGGGTTGTCGCGGCGCGGAGCACAACCTCGCGCTCGTGTGCCTCGCGAGCACGTTGGGCGTCGTCACGCCGCCTTCGCTCGTCCTGATCTTCCTCGGGGACGCAATGCTGAGGGCGCATACCGAAGCGACGAACGTGACGGGGCTCGTCGGCCGGATCATCAACACCCAGGACGTCTTTCACGCGGCGCTGGTTCCCGCCGCCATGCTGCTCGCGATCTGCGTCGCGATCGTGTGGCTCACGCATCGCGCCGAGGCCCCCGAATCGCTGGCCGAAGGGACGCCGCCAAGCGATTGGATCGTCGCGATCGGCGCCCTCGGGCTGGTGGTTGCGCTCCTCGCTGGGGTCGCGCTCGGACATCTTTATGCCGTAGAGGCGGCCGCGGCCGGAGGCGTCGCCCTTTCCGCCTACGGGCTCGCCACGCGCACCTTGACGCGCAAGGTCCTCGCGGAGGCGCTGGAGGACACGCTCGCGATCACCGGAGCCCTCTTCGCGTTGCTGGTCGCGGCGACGACGTTCACGCTCGTGCAACGCGCGTACGGCACCGATCGCTGGCTCGCCGCTCTCTTCACGCAATTCGGGACAGATCCGGCGATCCTCCTCGCCGCGGTGCTGGCCGCGCTCGCGCTGTGTGCGTTGGTTCTTGACGCGTTCGAGATGACCTTCGTCGTGATTCCGCTCGTGATGCCGCCGCTGCTCATGCGGGTGCCCGACGCGACCTGGGTTGCCGTGCTCACGCTTCTCATCCTGCAAACGAGCTTTCTCGTCCCGCCGTTCGGCTACGCCGTCCTCATGGTCCGAAGCCGGACCGCGTCCCGCATCCCGAATCTGGCTCTCGCCCGCGCTCTCGCGCCCTACATCGCGGCGCAAGCGCTGGTACTGGCGCTCGTCATCGCATTCCCGCGCATGCTCTGGCGCGAGGAGGTAACGGCGCAGGGCACGCCGGTTTCCGGCGAAAAAGCCCGCGAGATGTTCGAGAAGCAGCTCGAGGAGAATGACCGGAACGAGCCGAAATGAAAACGGCCCGCCGAAGCAGGCCGCCCTCGTGATTCGACGGCGCGATTACTTGATAGTGTGCATGTAGTCGTCGAAGCCCTTCTCGGCGACCCGGAACCAGAGGAGCTGCTCGCTCCGGAATGCGGTCATCGACTCGTAGATCTTCTTGAAGGCAGGGCTTTTATCGGAGGCTTCCTTGTAGACCTCCAGCGAAGCCTTGTACGCGGCGCCGAGGATTTCGTTCGAGAACTTGCGAAGCTGCGTGCCTCCGCCGACGAGTCGCTTGAGAGCCGCCGGGTTTTGCGCGTCGTACTTCGCCACCATCCACGTGTTCGCCTCGGCGCAGGCCGCCTCGAGGATGTTCTGGTACTCCTTGGGCAGCTTCTCCCACTCCTTGAGGTTCACCAGCACATCGAGCTGCGGACCGCCCTCCCAAAAGCCGGGGTAGTAGTAGTACTTGCAGACCTTGTTGAAGCCGAGCTTCTCGTCGTCGTAGGGGCCGACCCACTCGACCGCGTCGATGGTTCCCTTCTCGAGCGCGGGATAGATGTCGCCGGCGGCGAGCTGTTGCGGCACGACGCCGATCTTTGCCATGACGTTGCCGGCGACCAGGCTCCCGATGCGCATCTTCAGACCCTTCAGGTCAGCGAGGGTCTTGATTTCCTTGCGATACCATCCCCCCATCTGTGCGCCGGTATTGCCCGCGGGGATGTTGTAGACGTTGTAGCCCTTGTAGAAGTCGCGGAAGAGCTCGAGGCCACCGCCGAAAAGCTGCCACGCGTTCATCTGCCGCGCGTTGAGGCCAAAGGGCACTGCGGTGTCGAGCGCAAACGCCGGGTCCTTCCCCGAAAAATAGTACGGGGCCGTGTGGCCGCACTGCACGGTGCCGTTCTGGACGGCGTCGAGGACCTGCAGGCCGGGAACGATTTCTCCGCCCGCGAACACCTGGATCTGGAACTTGCCGCCGGTCGCCGCCGCCACGCGCTTGGACATGGTTTCGGCCGCGCCGTAGATCGTGTCGAGGGACTTGGGAAAGCTCGATGCGAGGCGCCACTTCACCTCGGGCAGGGCCGCCGCCTGCGCCTTTGAAAGGGTCGGCATCATCGCCGCGCCGGCGGCGAGGCCCGCCGCACCGGACTTCAGGAATTTTCTGCGCTCCATGTGTTGCTCCTCTCTCTGGGGAATGTGGTTCTTGTAAGCCGGCTAAGACTACATCAGTCCCCTGCGATCGTCATCCGGTCGACGAGGATGGAGCCGCTCTGCTTCGAGCCGCGCACGAGGATGTCGCGGCCCACGGCGCGGATGCCGAGGAACATGTCGAGGAGGTTCCCCGCGATGGTGACTTCCTCCACCGCGAACTTGATCTTGCCGCCCTCGACCCAGAACCCCGCGGCGCCGCGCGAGTAGTCGCCGGTGACCGAGTTCACGCCCTGCCCCATGAGCTCGGTCACGAGGAAGCCGCGCCCCATCATCTTCACGAGCGCGTCGAGGTCGTGCTCGCCGGGCTTCACGATGAGGTTATGGTTGCCGCCCGCGTTGCCGGTGGTCTCGAGGCCGAGCTTGCGCGCCGAATACGACGACAGGAACCAGCCCTTCAGCACGCCGCCCTCGACGATGTTGCGCGACGTCGTGGCCACGCCCTCCGCGTCGTAGTAGCCGCTCGCGAGCTCGCCCGGCATGTGCGGGTCCTCGCGGATGTCGACGATCGGCGCGAAGACCTGGCTGCCGAGCCGATCGAGCAGGAACGACGAGCGCCGGTAGAGGCTCGATCCGCCCGCCGCCGAGACGAAGTGGCCGATGAGGCTTCCCGCGATGTTGGCTTCGAAGAGGACCGGGGCTTCCGTGGTGGGGAGCCTGCGCCCGCCCAGGCGCGCGATGGTGCGCTCGCCCGCGAGGCGTCCCACCCGCTCGGGAGACTCGAGTCGATTCGGGTCGCGGTGCGTGGTATACCAGTAGTCGCGCTGCATGCCGCCCTTGTCTTCCGCGACGACGCCGCACGACAGGCTCGCCTTCGAGTTGGCGAACCCGGCCAGGAACCCGCGCGTGTTCGCGAGGATGAAGTCGGTGTCGTAGGCGGACACGGTGCCGCCCTCGGAATTGGTGATGCGCTTGTCGACCGCGAGAGCGGCTGCCTCGGTGCGCTTCGCGATGTCGATCGCCTCTTCGACCGTGAGCCCCCACGGATGGAAGAGGTCGAGGTCGGGCGCCTCGCCGCGGAAGAGGCGCTCGGCGTCGGGCAATCCGGCGGCATCGTCCTCGGCGGTGTGGATCGCGATCGCGCACGCGGCATCGACGGTGCGCTCCACCGCATCGGGCGACAAGTCCGACGTGCTCGCGTTGCCGCGGCGCTGGCCGAAGTAGACGGTGATGCCGAGTCCCTTGTCGCGGTTGTACTCGACGGTCTCGACCTCGCCGCGGCGCACGGTGACCGACTGGCCGACGGCGGCGGAGACCTCGACCTCGGCGTCGCTCGCGCCGCGCTTCTTCGAGTACTCGAGCGAGCGGCGGGCGACGTCCGCCATGGCGTCTTGCGAGAGCGGGAGGGTAGCTACGGGATGGTCGGGCATGGGGGACTTCCGGGTAAACTCACGCGGGCGAAATGACGGGCTACGCACGCATGGAAGAAGACGATTTTATCAGCAAGACGCGCCGCAAGCGGGAGGCGAGAAACCTCCAGGATGTGGGCGCCGCGCTGGTCCTGCTCTCCGAGGAGCAGCTCGGCCGGCTGGGCCTTCCGGAGACCCTGCTCGACGCGGTGCTGGCCTGCAAGAGCATCACCAAACATGAGGCCCGGCGCCGCCAGATTCAATACATCGGCCGCATCATGCGCGATGTGGATTCCGCACCCATCGCGGAGCAGCTTCGTGCTATCGAGTCGCCGTCGAAGCGCGACACGGCGCTGTTGCACCTTGCCGAGAAATGGCGCCAGGACATGGTGGACGACGCCGAGGCCATCGTGCGCTTCGCCCGCGAGTTTCCCGAGGCCGACCAGGACCACTTGAGGAACCTCGCGCGCGGCGCGCAGGAAGAGAAGAAATCCTCCAAGCCGCCGAAGAAATTCCGCGAGCTCTTCCACGCCGTGAATACGCTGATCCAGGACCACGCGAGGAAGAGCTCATGAGCGGTCCTGCCCACGACACCGTGCGCATCGGCCTCGTCGCCACGAGCGACCGCGCGTCGCAAGGCGTCTATCGCGACGAGGGCATTCCCGCGCTGGAGCTTTGGCTCGCGAGCGCGTTGCAGAACCCGCTGGAATTCGAGCGGCGCCTGATTCCCGACGAGCGCGCGGTGATCGAAGCCACGCTGAAGGAGCTGGTGGACGAGCGCGGCTGCCATCTCGTCGTCACCACCGGCGGCACCGGCCCGGCCGCGCGCGACGTGACACCCGAGGCGACCCTCGCCGTGGCCGACCGCGAGATGCCCGGCTTCGGCGAGCAGATGCGCCGCATCAGTCTGGAATTCGTTCCCACCGCGATCCTTTCGCGGCAGGTCGCGGTGATCCGGGCCCAGGCGCTCATCCTGAATCTTCCCGGGCAGCCGAAGTCCATCAAGGAGACCCTCGAGGGCTTGAAGTCGCCGGAGGGCAAGACCGTGGTGCCGGGGATCTTCGCCGCCGTGCCCTACTGCATCGATCTCATCGGCGGGCCTTACATCGAGACACGCGAAGCGATCGTGAAGGCCTTCCGCCCGAAATCCGCGATCCGCGCGCCGAGGAACACCCCTTGAACCCCCTGGAACAGATCGAGCTCACGACCGGCGCCTCGCCGCGCGGCACCGTCATCTGGATGCACGGGCTGGGCGCCGACGGCTGGGACTTCGTGCCCATCGTGCGCGAGCTGCCGCTGCCAGCGTCGCTGCAGCTGCGCTTCATCTTCCCGCACGCGCCCGAGCGGCCGGTCACCATCAACAACGGCTTCGTGATGCGCGCGTGGTACGACATCTCGCAAAGCGACATCGCGCGCGTGCCCGACGAGGCCGGCATCCGCGCTTCGCAGGCGTCGGTGGAGCAGTTGATCGAGCGCGAGAAGGCGCGCGGCGTTGAGCCCGCGTCGATCGTGCTCGCCGGCTTCTCGCAGGGCGGAGCGATCGCGCTGCAGACGGGGCTGCGCCTGAAGGAGCGCCTCGCCGGCATCGCCGCGCTCTCGACCTACCTGCCGCTCGAGGATTCCCTCGACCGCGAGGCCGCGAGCGCCAACAAAGGCACGCCCATCTTCATGGCGCACGGCACCGAAGACCCGGTAATCCCCATGAAGCTCGCGGAGATCTCGCAGCAGGCCCTGCGCAAGCGCGGCTACGAAGTCGAGTGGCACACCTACCCGATGCCGCACTCGGTGTCTGCCGAGGAAGTCCAGGATCTCGCCGAATTCCTCGCGCGCGCGTTCGGCGCGGCGCCCGCGAAGTCGTCGATCCTGCTGGCGCGCTAGGGCGCCGGGGTGGCGAAGGGCTTGCCCTTTTCCACGACGTAAGTCGCCAGCACCTTCACCGGCGCGTCGCCCACGGTCTTCGCGTCGTGCACCTTGCCCGCGGCAATGAGATAGCTATCGCCCGCCTTGAGCAGCCTCGGCGGCTCCCCCGCGATCTCGAGCGACGACGAGCCCTCGATCACCATGCCGGTCTCGGTGCCGAAGTGCGTGTGCCGACCGATCGCGCCTCCCGGCGCGATCTCGGCGAGGCCGAGCACGAGCTCCATGTTGTTGCCGATGTCGCTCCTCTGCAGGATGGTGCGCTTGATGCCCGCGGGGGGCGCCACCGGCGCTTGCGAGGCGGCGTCGATGCAGACGGCGAGTAGGCTGGCGGCGAGGGCGAGCGCGATCGATTTCATGAAATCTCCTGGGTGGGTAAGGGGACGCGCAACGGCTCGAGCGCGAGCTTCAACGCCGCGGGCAGGTCCGCCACGGGGCGGCGCGACTCGCGCTCGACGTAGACATGGACGAAGTGGCCCTGCGCCGCGGCGCTGGCCGCGCCTTTCGCGAAGAGCGCCACCTCGTAGCGCACGCTCGAGCGGCCCACGTGCACGACGCGCAGCGCCGCCGTCACCGGTTCCGGATAGTTGAGCGTGGCGAAGTAATTGCAGCCGGTCTCGACCACCAGGCCGATCACCGGGCTTTTCTGGATGTCGAGCGCGCCTTGCTCGATCAACCACGCGTTCACCACCGTGTCGAACAGCTCGTACTGCACGACGTTGTTCATGTGGCCGTACGGATCGAGATCCCTCCAGCGCGTGGTGAGCACGCGGCGGTGCGGATAGTCGCCCGGGGCGTGGGGAGCGGGACGCGCCATCTAGGCCGCGGTCTTTCCGGTGGGCCGCGCCTCGTCGGTGGCGGGCACCATGAACTTCACCGTGCGCGCGTACGCTCCCGGCACCGGCGACAGACCCCCCTCGAGGAACGACGCCACCTCCTCGCGGCGCTTGATGGTGTCGTCGTAGCCGAGCTGGATCAGCTCGTTGCAATAGCCGCGCTCGAAGAGGAGATAGCTCGCCAGGTTGGCGCCGCCGCGGCGCATAGCCCCGATGCTCCTCAGCAGGAAGCGGATGGTCCAGGGCAGGCTCCTCACGTGCTTCACCGCGATCGCGTCGAGGGGCTCCGAGGGCGTGAGCACGAGGACGTCCACGTGGTGCAGCGTGAGGCCCATCTTCTTGAGCGTCTCCTTGTCGACGCAGCTGATGGTGCGGTTGATGCGCTCGAGGCGCTCCAGGTCCACCGCGAGGCTGTCGAGGAAGATGGAGTTGAGCACGTGGCCGGCGATCTGCGCGAGGGTGGGATAGAGGTCGCCGCGCGTGCGCTCCGGCGAATCGTGGCGGATCTTGGCGGTGCCGATCACCACCACGCGGTCGGAACCCAGGTGCAGCGCGGGGCTCACCGGCGCGATCTGGCGCATCGAGCCGTCGCCGAAGAACTCGCGGTTCAGCTTGTGCGGCGGGAAGAGGAACGGGATCGCGGAGGACGCCATCAGGTGCTCGACGCCGATGCGCGTGCGGATGCCGATCCGCTGCGAGCGCTGCCAGCCCTCGAGCTCGCTGTCGCCCTCGAAGAAGCTGCAGCTCTGTCCCGAGGTGTATCCGGAGCACGTGATCGACACCGCGTCGAGGGCGCCGGCCTTGATGTTGCCCTCGATGCGCGAGAAATCGAGGCGCCGCGCGAGGAGGCCTTCGAGCGGGCGGTTGTCGAGGAGCGAGATGCGCTTGTTCTTGAAGAAGGCGCCGAGGAGGAAGCCGCCGAACCAGCGCAGGCTGTTGATGGCGACGCCCGGGAAGTCGGAGCGGTACACGTGGTGCGGCTCGAAGTGGCGCCACACCTCGAGGAGGTTGTCGACCGCGCGCCCGAAATCGTCGGCGTTCACGGCGAGGGCCCCGGCGTTGACCGCGCCCGCCGAGGTGCCGCAGATGATCTGGAAGGGATTCACCTTCGGGTCGGGCAGCAACTCCTTCATCGCCTGCAGCACGCCGACCTGATAGGCGGCGCGGGCGCCACCGCCCGCCAGCACCAGACCCGATTTCCCGCCCCCTGCCGCTTCCATGTTCCTCCCGAGCCGGGACGGCTTGCCGGTCACGCAGGCCCGGCGGCCGCCCTCCCCTTCTCCTTGCGTACCGGTGTACCTGCAGTGCGCGCGTTTTGCAACATCTCGGCCGCGTGGCGGCGCGTGGCCTCGGTGATCTTGAGGCCTCCCAGCATGCGCGCGACTTCCGCCACGCGCTCCTCGGCATCGAGGCAATCCACGGTGGCGAACGTGCCGCGCGCGCCGGCCTGCTTGGCCACGCGCAGCTGCGTGCGCGCATGCACGGCGACTTGCGCGAGGTGGGTGACGCTCAGCACCTGGTGGTGGCGTGAGAGCGTCTGCAGCAGCCGCCCCACGACCTCGGCCACGCCCCCGCCGATGCCGGCATCGACCTCGTCGAAGATGAGGGTCGGCACGGACGCCTCGCCCGAAAGCAGCACCTGGACCGCGAGCGACAGGCGCGAGAGCTCACCTCCCGACGCGACGCGCGCGAGGGGCGCGAGCGCCTGGCCCTGATGCGCCGCGACCTGGAGCTCGACCGCCTCGAGGCCGCCCCCGGTCGGCGTCTCGAGGGGCTCGAGGGCGACCTCGAGCCGCCCGCCGGGCATCGCCAGGAGCTGCATGGTGCGGGTCACTTCGGCCGCGAGGCGCTTGGCCGCGGCGCGGCGCGCCTTCGACAGCCGCAGGGCGCAATCGCGATAGGCGCGCTCGGCCGCCGCCTCCTCGGCCTTCAGGCGCTCGAGGCTTTCCTCGCCGCCCAGCTCGGCCAGGCGTGCGCCGCGCTCCGCGAGCGCGGCGGGAAGATCGGCGGGATCGACGCGATACCTGCGTGCGCTGTCGAACACCGCCTTCAGGCGCGCGTCGAGCTCGCCCATGCGGCCCGGATCGACCTCGAGGCGCTGCAGGTAGCGGCGCAGCTGCTGCGCGGCCTCGCCCGCGTGCAGGCCCGCCGTCTCGGCGTCGCGCCGCGCTTCCTCGAGGGCGGGATCGAGCGCCGTGGCTTCCGCGAGGCGCGCAGCGACCGAGGACAGGCGCTCGGTGACGGCATTCTCGGATTCGTCGAGCGCCTCGGCGCATGCCGAGACCGTGGCGATGAGCTCCTGGGCGTGCGCGAGGCGCCGATGCTCGGCCTGGTCGTCTTCCCATCGGCGCGGCTCGAAGGCGAGCGCCTCGAGGTCGCGCACCTCGTGGGCGAGGAGCTCGCGCTCGCGCGCCGAGGTGGCCTGCGCACGCTCGCGCGCGCTGCGCTGGTCGGCGAATTTGCGCCAGGTGGAGAACTGCGCGGCCACTTCGCGCGCCGTGGCCTCGGAGCCGCCATAGGCGTCGAGCAGCATGCGCTGGCGATCGCGCTTGAGGAGCAGCTGGTGGTCGTGCTGGCCGTGGATGTCCACCAGCATCTCGCCCAGCTCGCGCAGCTGGGCGGCGGTGGCGGGCCGGCCGTTCACGAACCCGCGCGAGCGCCCCGCCGCGTCGATGGTGCGGCGCACCAGGCACGCGCCATCGCCTTCGTCGAAATCCTGCGCGGCGAGCCACTGGCGCACGCCCGCCAGCGCCTCGACCTCGAAATCCGCGCTCACCTCGGCGCGCTGCGCGCCGGCGCGCACCACGCCCGCGTCGGCGCGCTCTCCCAGCGCCAGCATCAGCGCATCGAGGAGGATCGACTTGCCCGCGCCCGTCTCGCCGGTCAACGCGGTAAAGCCCGCGCCCAGCTCGAGGTCGAGCCTTTCGACAATCACGTAGTCTCTGATTGAAAGTGCTCTCAGCATTTAAATCATTATCCGCAGATAAACGCAGATAAACGCGGATGAAAAACCGATAAAACCTTCAAAGGGGTTATCAGCGTTCATCTGCGTTTATCTGCGGATACCGTTGTAAGCCGAGCGGAGCGTCAGGAAGTGCGTTCGTTCCAGCGAAGCTTCTGCCGCAACATGGAGAAATAGCGGTAGCCCTTGGGGTGGAGGAGCGTCGCGGGGCGCGCCGCGGCCGACACCGAGACGACGTCGCCGGGCTCGAGCTGCCAGTGCGCCTGCACGTCGAAGTTGGCGCGCGCATCGAGCCCGCGCACGAGAGTGATCTCGACTCTCGCGGTGCCGCGAATCGCGATCGGGCGATTGGAAAGCGTGTGCGGGGAGATCGGCACCAGCGCCAACGCCTGCAGCGACGGGTGCAGGATCGGCCCGCCCGCGGAAAGGGCGTAGGCGGTGGAACCGGTGGGCGTGGCGACGATGAGGCCGTCGGCGCGCAGCGTGTAGATGAATTCGCCATCCACGGTGACCGCGAGCTCGATCATGCTGCCCATCGCGCCGCGGCTCACTACCACGTCGTTGAAGGCGAGCGCCGCAAAGAGCGTTTGCGCGCCGCGCCGCACCGCGCCGGAGAGGAGCGTGCGCTCCTCGGCAATGAAGTCGCCGTCGAGGACCGCGCCGATCGCGCTCTCCAGGCTGTCGGCGGGGATGTCGGTGAGGAAACCGAGGCGCCCCAGGTTGACGCCCACCAGCGGCACGCCGCGCTCGGCCATCAAACGCGCGCAGGAGATGAGGGTGCCGTCGCCGCCGACCACCACGGTGAGGTCGGCGCGCGCCGCGAGCTCGGTGATCGCGACGACCGCATCCGGGGGCTTGCGCGACGCCCCCGCGGTGAGCGGATCCATGAGGATCGAGAGGCCGCGCTTCCTCAGCACCCCTGCCAGCTGGTCGAGGACGTCGGGGAGGCTCGTCGCGTCGCTCTTGCCGACGACGGCCACCGTCTTGAATGCGGGGGGCATGGCGGCAATTAAATCATGAATCGTTTTCTGTAGAATCGGCCCATGCTCAGCGAACGCGCGCAGAACCTGCTCAAGATCCTGGTCGAGCGCTATATCGCCGAGGGCCAGCCGGTCGGCTCGCGGGCGCTGTCGCGCTTTTCGTCCCTGGAGCTGTCGCCCGCGACCATCCGCAACGTGATGGCCGACCTGGAGGAGATGGGCTTCGTCGCGAGCCCGCACACTTCGGCCGGGCGCGTGCCCACGCCGAAAGGCTACCGTTTCTTCGTCGATACGCTGCTCACCGTGCAGCCCCTGGAGGAAATGGAGCGCCGGCAGCTCGAGGATCACCTCCTTCCCGACGATCCGCACCGCGTGGTGGCGGCCGCCTCCCAGATCCTCTCGGACCTCACGCACTTCGCCGGCATCGTCGTCTCCCCGCGCCGCCGCGGCGCCGTGCTGCGCCACATCGAGTTCTTCGGCCTCACGGAAAGGCGCGTGTTGCTCATCATCGTCGCGTCCGACGGCGAGGTGCAGAACCGCGTGCTCGTCACCGACAGGAGCTACACGCCCTCGCAATTGACCGAAGCCGCCAACTACGTGAACCAGCATTACGCGGGACTCGAGTTCGACCAGCTGCGCCAGCGCGTGCGCGGCGAGCTGATCGACCTGCACCGCGACATCTCGGGCCTCATGCAGGCCGCCATCCAGACCGGCAGCGAGGCGCTGCGCCCGGCCGCCGAGGGCGTGGTGATCTCCGGCGGGAGGAACCTCCTCGAGGGTGGCGACGTCTCCGGGGACATGCAGCGGCTGCGCCGCCTCTTCGACCTGTTCGAATCGAAGACGCAGCTTCTCGACATCCTCGAGATGAGCGAGCACGCCGAAGGGGTGAAGATCTTCATCGGCGGGGAATCGCAGCTGGTTCCTCTCGACGAATACTCGATCGTGACCGCCCCTTACGAGGTCGACGGCAAGGTGATGGGCACCGTGGGCGTGATCGGCCCGACGCGCATGGCCTACGAGCGCGTGATCCCGATCGTGGACGTCACCGCGAAGCTGGTTTCGTCGGCGCTCTCGCAGCACTGACGGCCCATGGCTGAACCCGCGCAGAGCGGCGTGCTGCTGGTCAATCTCGGCACGCCCGATGCGCCCACGCCGGGCGCCGTGCGCCGCTACCTGCGCGAGTTCCTCTGGGATCCGCGCGTGGTGCAGATCCCGCGGCCGCTCTGGTGGCTCCTCCTCAATCTCGTCATCGTGCCGTTGCGCTCCGGGAAGACCGCGCGCAAGTACGCGAGCATCTGGCACGCCGATGGCTCGCCTCTGCGCGTCTACCTGGGCCGGCAGACGCAGCTCCTGCGCGGCTACCTGGGCCAGCGCCTCAAGAAGCCGGTGCCTGTGGCGGGCGCCATGCGCTACGGCAAGCCCTCCATCGCCGAAGGGCTGAAGGAACTCGAAGAGCGCGGATGTGTCCGCATTCTCGTGCTCCCGCTCTATCCGCAGTTCGCGGCGAGCACCACGGAAAGCGCGCGCGACGCGCTTGCGAGGGCGCTCGCCAAATGGCGACCGGCGCCTTCCGTGAAGTTCGTGAACGACTTCCACGACCATCCCGCATATGTGAAGGCGATCGCCAAGAGCGTGAACGAATACTGGATGAAGCACGGGCGCCCGGACCGGCTGCTGATGAGCTTCCACGGCCTGCCACGCGCGGTGGTGGATGCCGGCGACCCGTACGAGAAGCAGTGCCGCGAGAGCGCACGCCTCATCGCGACCGAGCTCGGCTGGAACGACCAGCGCACCCTCGTCACCTTCCAGTCGCGTTTCGGGCGCCAGGAGTGGGTCAAGCCCTACACGGCCCGGACCCTCGAGGCGCTCGGGCGCGAAGGCGTAGGCCGGGTGGACGTGATCTGCCCCGGCTTCGCCGCCGACTGTCTCGAGACGCTCGAGGAAATCGCGCAGGAAGGGCGCGACACGTTCCGAAAGGCGGGCGGCAAGGAATTTCATTACATCCCTACCACGAACGACATGCCGCCCTGGATGACCGCGCTCACCATCATCGCCATGGAAAACCTCTGATGCTGATGCTTCTCGCACGCTGGCTCGTGAACGCCGCCGCCTTGCTGCTGGTGGCCTACATCTATCCCGGCGTCCACGTGGAAAGCTTCGTCGCGGCGCTCATCGCGGCCCTGGTCCTGGGGCTGGTGAACGCCTTCATCCGTCCGCTCGCGGTGATCCTCACCTTCCCGGTGACCCTCATCACGCTCGGACTTTTCCTCTTCGTGATCAACGCCCTTCTCTTCTGGCTGGTGGCCGAAGTCGTGCATGGCTTCGCCGTGAGCGGGTTCTGGGCGGCTTTGGTGGGGTCGATCCTGTACAGCCTCATCACCCTCGTCACGAGCTGGCTCCTGTTCAAGCGCAAGTAATCGCGGGACCTTCCCTTGAAAAGGCCTTCCGCACCCCCATGTTTTGGTACAAGCATTTGTTTTCCAAGAGGGATTTTCCCGTGACCGACGCAGATTTCAGCGGCGCCTCCGGCGCCTTTGGCGAGCCTCCCCCGCTCCCCTCGCAGGGCGCGGGCGAGGCACGCGTTGCCGACCTGGAGGCGAAGCTCGCGGCCGCCACGGCCGAGGCCGAGAAGCTGCGCGAGGAATGGCTGCGCGCCAAGGCCGAAACCGACAACGTGAGGCGCCGAGGACAGGAGGACGTCGCCAAGGCCCACCGCTTCGGCCTCGAGGGCTTCGCCGGCGCGCTGCTGGCCGTGAAGGACAGCCTCGATGCCGCGCTCACCGTGGAGAACACGTCGATCGAGTCGTTCAAGGAGGGGGTGGAGCTCACCGCGCGCCAGCTCGACTCGGTGTTCGAGAAGTTCCAGATCAAGGAAATCAACCCGCTCGGGGAGAAGTTCGATCCGCACCGCCACCAGGCCATCAGCCAGGTCGGGAGCGACGCGGAACCCAACACCGTGGTCCAGGTGCTGCAGAAGGGCTACTTCCTCCACGACCGCGTCCTGCGCCCCGCCCTGGTGATCGTCGCGAAAGCGAAATCTCCCTCTTGAACGCGCGCTAATCCCCCCAATTTTCAACCCAGGCTAAAAACACCCTCGAGAAGGGAACGAACATGGCAAAGATCATCGGCATCGACCTCGGCACCACCAACTCCTGCGTCGCGGTGATGGAGGGCGGCAAGCCCAAGGTCATCGAGAACACCGAAGGCGCGCGCACCACGCCCTCGGTCGTCGCCTATACCGACGGCGGCGAGATCCTGGTCGGCGCGCCGGCCAAGCGCCAGGCGGTCACCAACGCGAAGAACACCATCTACGCGGTGAAGCGCCTCATCGGCCGCAAGTTCGAGGAAAAGGAAGTCCAGAAGGACATCGGCCTCATGCCCTACCGGATCGTGAAGGCCGACAACGGCGACGCGTGGGTCGAGGTTCGCGGCGAGAAGATCGCGCCGCAGCAGGTTTCCGCGGAGATCCTGCGCAAGATGAAGAAGACCGCCGAGGACTACCTCGGCGAGCCGGTCACCGAGGCCGTGATCACGGTGCCCGCGTACTTCAACGACTCGCAGCGCCAGGCCACCAAGGACGCCGGGCGCATCGCCGGCCTCGACGTGAAGCGCATCATCAACGAGCCCACCGCGGCCGCGCTCGCGTTCGGCCTCGACAAGAGGGAAGGCGACCGCAAGATCGCGGTCTACGACCTGGGCGGCGGCACCTTCGACATCTCCATCATCGAGATCGCGAACGTCGAGGGCGAGCACCAGTTCGAGGTGCTTTCGACCAACGGCGATACCTTCCTCGGCGGCGAGGACTTCGACCAGCGCCTGATCGAGTACATCGTCACCGAGTTCAAGAAGGACGCGGGCGTGGACCTCTCGAAGGACGTCCTCGCGCTGCAGCGCCTCAAGGAATCCGCGGAGAAGGCCAAGATCGAGCTCTCCAGCTCGCAGGCCACCGACATCAACCTGCCGTACATCACCGCCGACGCGTCGGGCCCGAAGCACCTCGCGATGAAGATCACGCGCGCCAAGTTCGAGGCGCTGGTGGACGACCTCATCGAGAAGACCATCGCGCCCTGCCGCACCGCGATCAAGGACGCGGGCGTGAACCTGGCCGACATCAGCGACGTGATCCTGGTGGGCGGCATGACGCGCATGCCGAAGGTGCAGGACAAGGTGAAGGAGCTGTTCGGCAAGGAGCCGCGCAAGGACGTGAACCCCGATGAGGCCGTGGCGGTCGGCGCCGCGATCCAGGGCGGCGTGCTGCAGGGCGACGTGAAGGACGTGCTCCTCCTCGACGTGACCCCGCTGTCGCTCGGCATCGAGACCCTCGGCGGCGTGATGACCAAGCTCATCCAGAAGAACACGACCATCCCCACCAAGGCGCAGCAGGTGTTCTCCACCGCCGACGACAACCAGTCGGCCGTGACCATCCACGTGCTGCAGGGCGAGCGCGACGTGGCCTCCGGCAACAAGAGCCTGGGCCAGTTCAACCTCGAGGGCATCCCGCCCTCCGCGCGCGGCATGCCGCAGATCGAGGTCACCTTCGACATCGACGCCAACGGCATCCTGCACGTGCACGCCAAGGACAAGGCGACCGGCAAGGAGAACAAGATCACCATCAAGGCGAGCACCGGCCTCACCGAGGAGGAGATCCAGAACATGGTGAAGGACGCCGAGGCGCACGCCGACGAGGACAAGAAGGCGCTCGAGCTCGTCACCGCGAGGAACCAGGCCGAGGCGCTCGCGCACTCGATCAGGAAGTCGCTCGGCGAGTACGGCGACAAGATCGACGCCGGCGAGAAGCAGGCGATCGAGGACGCCTTGAAGGCCCTGGACGGCGTGGTGAAGGGCGACGACAAGGCGGCGATCGAGGAGAAGACGCAGGCCCTCGCCACCGCCTCGCAGAAGCTCGGCGAGAAGATCTATGCCGATGCGCAGGCGAAGAACGCGCAGGGCGCCGCGCCTCAGCAGCAAGCCGCCGGCGGCGCCGGCGCCGCGGAGCCCGCGAAGGAAGAAGGCAACGTGGTGGACGCGGAATACACCGAGGTGAAGGACAAAAAGTCAGCATAGATATGGCTGCGGGCAGCGGGGCGATCGTTGGAGCGGACGACGTCGTCGCCGCTCAACTCCGCGGGCATTGCAGCAAGAATCGGGGTCCGCTCGGGAGAGCGGGCCCCGTTTTCGCGTAATTACAGGGAAGATTGATGGCGACGAAGAAGCGCGATTACTACGAAGTGCTTGGTTTGAACAGGGACGCCTCCGAAGAGGAGATCAAGAAGGCCTACCGCAAGCTCGCCATGAAGCACCACCCGGACCGCAACCCCGACAGCAAGGACGCCGAGGAAAGGTTCAAGGAGGCGAAGGAGGCCTACGAAGTCCTCACCGAGACCGAGAAACGCCGCGCCTACGACGCTTACGGCCACGCCGGGGTGAATCCGCAGATGGGCATGGGCGGCGCGGGCCAGGAGGGCTTTGGCGGCTTCGCGGAAGCCTTCGGCGACATCTTCAGCGACATCTTCGGCGGCGGCCAGGGCGGGCGCGGAAGGGCATCGGTCTTTCGCGGCGCGGACCTGCGCTACAACCTCGAGATCTCGCTCGAACAGGCGGCGCGCGGCACCGAGACCAAGATCCGCATTCCCACCATGGAGACCTGCGAGGTCTGCAAGGGCTCGGGCGCGAAGCCCGGCACGCACCCCAAGACCTGCGAGACCTGCCACGGCTCCGGCACGGTGCGCATCTCGCAAGGTTTCTTCTCGATCCAGCAGACCTGCCCCACGTGCCACGGCACCGGAAAAATGGTGAGCGACCCGTGTGCCTCGTGCCGCGGCGCGGGGCGCCTGAAGAAGCACAAGACGCTCGCCGTGAAGATCCCCGCGGGCGTCGACGAGGGCGACCGCATCCGCCTGTCGGGCGAGGGCGAGGCCGGGGTGAACGGCGGCCCGCCCGGCGACCTCTACGTGGTAATGCACTTGAAGCCCCACTCGGTATTCCAGCGCGAGGGCGACGACCTGCACTGCGAGATGCCGATCAGCTTCTCGCAGGCGGCGTTGGGCGGCGAGATCGAGATCCCGACCCTCGATGGATCGGCCAAGATCAAGGTGCCGCCCGAGACCCAATCGGGGCAGGTCTTTCGCCTGCGCGGCAAGGGCATCAAGGGCGTGCGCTCGAGCTACCCCGGCGATCTCATGTGCGAGGTCGTGGTCGAGACCCCGGTGCGCCTCACGGAGCGCCAGAAGGAGCTCCTGCGCGAGCTGGAGGACATCAACAAGAAGGACGCCAACCGCCACAATCCGCGCGCCAAGGGCTTCATGGACAAGGTGCGCGAGTTCTTTGCCGGGTAACCGCCGTAACAGCGCGCGCCTCGTAAACTTCCGCCCGGTCGGCGGTATCATTGACCCCATACCCGAAAAGGGAGGGGAAAATGATTCGCACGCTCTTGGCGGTGCTCGCGCTCGCGTCCGCCCATGTTGCGGTGGCCCAGGGGGTCACCGATTCGCAGGTGGTGTTGGGCCAATCCGTCGCGCTCACCGGTCCCGCGCAGCAGCTGGGCCTCGACATGCAGCTCGGCGCCAGCCTCTACTTCAACCAGGTGAACGCCCACGGCGGCGTGAACGGCCGCAAGATCGTGCTGAAGACGCTCGACGACGGTTACGAGGCCACGCGCGCGGCGGAGAACACCAGGAAGCTCATCAACGAGGAGCGCGTGTTCGCGCTCTTCGGCTACGTGGGCACGCCGACCTCGCAGGCCTCGTTGCCGATCTTCACGGAGGCGCGCGTGCCCTTCGTGGGCCCCTTCACCGGCGCCGAGCTCCTGAGGAACCCGGTCAATCCCTACATCTTCAACGTTCGCGCGAGCTACTTCGACGAGACCGAGGCGATCGTGCAGCACTTGACCGCCATGAGCGTGAACCGCATCGCGGTCTTCTACCAGAACGACGCATATGGTCTCGCGGGCCTCACCGGCACGGAGCGCGCGCTGAAGAAGCGCGGCCTCGAGGTGGTCGCCAAGGGGACGGTCGAGCGCAACACCGTGGAAGTGAAGAAGGCGATCGAGGAGATCAACAAGGTGCAACCGCAGGCGGTGGTGATGATCAGCGCCTACAAGAGCTGCGCGGCATTCATCCGCGAGATGAAGAAGACGGGCGCCAACCCGACCTTCTGGAACGTCTCCTTCGTAGGCAGCAAGGCGCTCGCCAAGGAGCTCGACAAGGAAGGCCGCGGCGTGCAGATCTCGCAGGTGGTGCCGTTCCCGTGGGACGGCTCGGTGCCCGTGGTGAAGGAATACCAGAGGCTCCTCGCGGCGGAGGGCAAGGGCGAGCCCGGCTTCGGCACGCTCGAAGGCTTCATCGCCGCGAAGGTGATGGTCGAGGGCCTGCGCCGCGCGGGCAAGAACCTGAACCGCGAGAATTTCGTGCGCGCCATGGAGACGATCCAGGACTACGACGTGGGCGGCTTCAAGGTGAACTTCGGCCCCGGCAAGAGGAGCGGCTCGCAGTTCGTCGACCTCACGATCATTTCGAAAGACCAGAAATTCGTTCGCTAGCGCCGCGCTCCTGACCAAATGACCCGGAGCCGCATCCCTTGACGGCGAACCTTTCGGGCTGGGCGGTGCTGGCGGTCGGTGGCGGAGCGGCGGTCGGAGCGTGGATTCGATGGGCGCTCGGGATCATGCTCAACCCGGTGTTTCCGACGGTTCCCCTGGGAACGGCGGCCGCGAACATCATCGGCGGGTTACTGATGGGCATCAGCATGGCGCTCATGAGTCACTTCGAAGCCATGTCGCCGGAGCTTCGCCTGCTCATGACCACGGGTTTCCTCGGCGGCCTGACGACCTTCTCGACCTTTTCCGCTGAAACAGCGACGCTATTGTCCCGAGGCCAACATGGGTGGGCCGCGGCCTTGATCCTGATCCATGTCGTCGGCTCCGTCGCCGCCACGTTTGCAGGGATCGGCCTGGCCGACGTGCTGCTTTCAGGAGGCTCGCGATGAACGGCATCTACCTGCGCTTCTACACCCACGAGGATCGACGGGTTCACGGGCTGCTTTTTTACGAATGGCTTCTCGAACAGGCAAAGAAGGTCGGCATCCACGGTGGAACCGCCTTCAAGGCGATGGCCGGCTATGGCAGGCACGGGGTCACGCATGAATCGAAGTTCTTCGAGCTCGCGGGAGACCTCACCGTAGAAGTCGAATTCATCGTGACCGAGGACGAGGCGTCCCAGCTCATGGAGTTGGTGAGAACCGCCAAGATCAGGGTGTTCTACGCTCGGGTGCCGGCGCAGTTCGGGGTTATCGAGGCAAGCCCTTGAAGCGAGTGTCGTCCCGCTTCACTTCTTGCGCCACTCCGTGACGCCGCCGGGCTTGTCCTCGAGGACGATGCCCTTCGATTCGAGGTGCTTGCGGATCTGGTCCGAGCGCGGGTAGTCACCACGCTTCTTCGCCGCGCTGCGCTCATCGATGAGCCCCTGCACGTCGAGGTCGATGCCCGCCTTCAGGAATGTCTCCGCGTCCTGCTGCAGCAGCCCGATGGTGCCGCCCAGCGCCTTCAGCAATCCCGAGAGTGGCGCGGAGCGCGTGCGGTTCACCTCGCCGCGCAGGTCGTGCAGGACCGCGAGCGCGATCGGCGCGTCGAAGTCGTCGTTCATCGCGTCGCGGAAACGCGCGGCGTACGCGTTGGCCCAGTCGACAGGAGCCTCGGCGGGCGCCACCTCGCGAAGCGTCGTGTAGAAGCTCCCCAGCGTGTTGCCGGCGTCCTGCAGCGCCTCCCACGAAAAGTTCACGGTGCTGCGGTAGTGCGCGCGAATCAGGAAAAAGCGCAGCTGCTCGCCGCCCTGCACCGGGTCCAGCTTGTCGAGCACCTCGCGCGTGGTGAAGAAGTTGCCGAGCGACTTCGACATCTTCTCGTGATCCATGTTGAGGAACGCGGAGTGCATCCAGCAGTTCACGAAGCGCTCGCCGGTCGCGCCCTCGCTCTGCGCGATCTCGTTTTCGTGGTGCGGAAACTGCAGGTCCCAGCCGCCGCCGTGGATGTCGAACGGCACGCCCAACTCGCGGCACGACATCGCCGAGCACTCGATGTGCCAGCCCGGGCGCCCTTCGCCGAAGATCGAGGCCCACTTCGGCTCGCCCGGTTTCGCCGCCTTCCACAGCACGAAGTCGAGCGGATCGCGCTTCGCCGCTTCCACCGCGACGCGCTCGCCCGCGCGCAGGTCGTCCAGGTTGCGGCGCGAGAGCTTGCCGTACTCGGGAAAGCTGCGCACCGAGAAATACACGTCGCCGTTGACGCCGCGATAGGCGAGGCCTTTCCTCTCGAGCGTCTCGATCATCTCCAGCATCGGCCCCACGTAGCGCGTGGCGCGCGGCTCGAGGTCGGGCTTCACGAGGTTCAGGCGCGCGCAGTCGGCGGCGAACGCTTCGACCATGCGCTCGGTGAGCGCCTCGATCGGCTCGCCTTTTTCACGCGCGCGATCCATGATCTTGTCGTCGATGTCGGTGATGTTACGCACGTACCTGACGCCGAATCCGCTGGCGCGCAGCCACCGCACCACGAGATCGAATACCGTGAACGTACGGGCGTTTCCGATGTGAAAATAGTCGTACACCGTGGGGCCGCAGACGTACACCCCGACCTTGCCGGCGATGCGCGCAACGAATCGATCCTTCGTGCGCGTGAGGGTGTTATGGATTTGCAGCGCGGACATGTCGGTCACGGGCATGAACGGGGCCGGGCCGCGAGCCGCGGGCGATTGTTATGGCTCACGAAGGCGGGTAGAATATTGTTTCTTATTAAATTCAACAAATTATAACACGATGCTGCACCGCATTCCGATCAAGGCCCGCCTCGCCGCGGCCCTTTTTGCGGCCACGCTCGGCGCGGCCGGCGGCGCGTGGGCGGCCCCCGCCGACGACCTGCGCGAGGCGCAGAAGCTCTACGGCCAGCAGAAGCTGCAGCCCGCGCTGGAGAAGGTCGAGACCTTCCTCAAGGCGATGCCGCGCGATCCGCAGGGGCGCTTCCTGAAGGGCCTGCTCCTCACGGAGCAGAAGCGCATCCCCGAGGCGATCCAGGTCTTCACCGGCCTCACCGAGGATTTTCCCGAGCTGCCCGAGCCGTACAACAACCTCGCGGTGCTCTACGCGTCGCAAGGCAATTACGACAAGGCGAAATCGGCCCTCGAGCTCGCGATCCACACGCACCCGAGCTACGCGACCGCCCACGAGAACCTCGGCGACATCTATGCACAGCTCGCAAGCCGCGCCTACGACCGCGCCCTGCAGCTCGACAAGAGCAACACCACCGCGCAACTGAAGCTCGCCATGGTGAAGGAGCTGTTCGGCCCGAAGGCCGCGGGCGCCGCGCCGCGCGCCGAACCGAAGGTCGCCGCGCCAGCCGTGCCATCCGCGAAGGCCGAGTTGCCGAAGCCCGAGCCGCGCAAGCCCGAGGTCGTGGCCAAGGCCGAGCCGCCGAAGAGCGCGCCCGCGCCGGAAGTGAAGCCGGCATCGACGCCCGCGGCGAGCATCCCGCCCCCGGTGGCGCCCCCGGCACTCGCCGCGAACCCGGCGAAAGCCCAGGCCATCGCCACCGTGGAAAGCTGGGCCAAGGCGTGGGGCGCCAAGGACGTGAAAGGCTACCTTGGCCACTACGCCCCCGACTTCGAGGTTCCCGGGGGAGCTTCGCGCGAGGCGTGGGAGAAAGAGCGCGCCGAGCGCATCCAGCGGCCCAAGTCGATCGACGTCGGCGTGAAGGTGCTGAGCGTCCAGGCGAGCGACAACGAGGCCACTGTCACATTCCGCCAGTCGTACCGGTCGGACACGTTGAAGAGCAACAACACCAAGACCCTCAAGCTCGTGCGATCCGGCGACCGTTGGCTGATCAAGCAGGAGCGGGCGGGCGGGTGACCGGCAGAATTTCCTTCCGCCAGGGCGTTCGCCCGACGCAACGCCTCGCGATTCTCGCCTTCGCGATGGCCGCCTCGGCGCTCGCCGACGGCAGCGGCGGCGGCGCCCTGGCGCTTCCGGCGGCGGTATTCAGCAACGAGGCGGAGGGCGCGCTGGTGCGCGCCATCACGGGTCTGCGCGAGCACGGACTGAAGACCGCGATGCTCGAAGTCGACAAGCTCCTCGCGCGCAATCCCAACTACAAGCTGGGCCACTTGATCAAGGGCGATCTGCTGATGGCGAGCGCCGGGCAACCGGTGGCCTTCGCTTCGAGCGCCGCGATGGCAGCCAGCGTGACGCCGCTGCAGGACGAGGCGCGCGTGCGCATGAAGCGCTACACGGACGCGCCACCCGTGGATTACCTTCCCGCGCCGCTCCTGCAGCTCGCGCCGAAGCAGTCGCATGCGCTGCTCATCGACACCTCGCGCTCGCGCCTCTTTGTGTATGCGAACGATCTCGGCCGCCCGCGCTACGTCACCGATTTCTACATCAGCCTGGGCAGGAACGGCGTGGACAAGGCGCGCGAGGGCGACCAGAAGACGCCCATCGGCGTCTACAACATCCTGCCGCTGAAGGACAAGCTTCCCGACTTCTACGGCCCCGGCGCCTATCCCCTCACCTACCCCAACGACTGGGACCGCATCAACGGCCGCAACGGGCACGGCATCTGGCTGCACGGCACGCCCTCGGAGACGTACGCGCGCGCGCCCTGGGCCACGGACGGCTGCCTCGTGCTCACCAACGAGGACCTCGCGCGCCTTTCGAGGTATGTGGACGTGAGCCACACGCCAGTGGTGATCGGCCAGGCGGTCGAATGGCGCGAGCCCGCGCAATGGGAGGCCGAGCGCGACGGCTTCCTCGCCGCGTTCCGGAAGTGGAGGAGCGACTGGGAAAGCCTCGACGCCAACCGCTACCTTTCGCACTACTCGCGCAACTTCCGCTCCGAGAGCCGCGATTTCGCCTCGTGGGCCACCCGCAAGCGCGCGCTCGCGACCGGCAAGACCTGGGTCAAGGTGGGCCTCTCCGAGGTGAGCCTCTTCGAGTACCCCGGATCGCACGACCTCATGATGGTGAGCTTCGAGCAGGACTACCGCTCGAACAACCTTTCCAACCGTACCTCGAAGCGCCAGTACTGGAGCCGCGAGGGCGGGCAATGGCGCATCGTCCACGAGGCGGTCGTCACCTCCTGATTCCTTCAACCCGCTTCACACGGAACTCCCATGCAATCGAAACGCCGCAGCCTCATCGCATCCCTCGTCATCGCCTCGGCCCTGCCGCTCGCGGCGCTCGGCGAGGCTCCCGCCGCCAGCAGCTGCACCCCGAAAGGAACCGCACCGATGAAAGTGAAACTCACGACCTCCATGGGCCCGATCGTCATCCAGCTCGACAGGGAAAAGGCGCCCGTCTCCACGGAGAACTTCGTGAAGTACGTCGAGGCGGGCCACTACAGCGGCACCATCTTCCATCGCGTGATCGACGGTTTCATGGTGCAGGGCGGCGGCTTCTCCAAGGACATGCGCCAGAAGCCGGTCAACGCCCCGATCAAGAACGAGTCCACCAACGGCCTGAAGAACGACAACTACACCGTGGCCATGGCGCGCACCAACGTGCGCGACTCGGCGACCAGCCAGTTCTTCATCAACGTGAAGGACAACGACTTCCTCAACTTCGCGGACGATGCGAACCCCGGATACGCCGTGTTCGGCAAGGTGGTCGAGGGCAAGGAGGTGGTCGACAAGATGAAGAAGGTCCCCACCGCCACCACCGGCGGCCACCAGAACGTGCCCACCGCGCCCATCGTCATCGAAAAGGCCGAGTGCGTCTGACGCACACGCTTTTCATCTCCGACCTGCACCTGGACGCCGCGCGGCCAGCCATCGCCGCGCAATTCGAACGCTTCCTCGAGGAGATTGCGCCCCGGTCGGAAGCGCTCTACATCCTCGGGGACCTCTTCGAATACTGGGTGGGTGACGACGGCCTTGCGCTACCCTTCCCCTGCCGCATCGCCGCGGCGTTGCGCCCGCTCGCCGCGCGTGTGCCGGTGCGCTTCATGCACGGCAACCGCGACTTCATGGTGGCGCAGGGCTTCGCCGAGGCGACCGGCACCGAGATCATCGCGGATCCCACCGTGATCGACCTGTATGGGCAGCCTGCGCTGCTCCTGCACGGCGACACGCTGTGCACCGACGATGCACCCTACCAGGCGTTCCGCGCACGGGTGCGCGATCCCGCCTGGCAACGCGCGGCCCTCGCGCGCCCGATCGAGGAGCGCGTGGCGATCGCCCAGGGCATGAGGAGCGAGAGCGAGGGTGCCAAGCAGGCGAAGGCCGTGGAGATCATGGACGTCGCCCGCGACGCCGTCGAGCGCGCCTTCGTGGAATCGGGGTGCGACGTGATGATCCATGGCCACACGCACCGGCCCGGGCGCCACGAATATCGCGTGGGCGGGCGCGATCGCGTGCGCTGGGTGCTGCCCGACTGGTACGAGCGCGGCGGCTACCTCGAGGCCTCGCCCGCCGGCATTCGCGCCGTTGCGGCGTTCTGAGGCGGCGTAGCGGCCAGCGCATTCGGCGCGACGCCAGCGCGCGCGAGCGCCGCCTGGATCGCGGGAATCTTCTCGCGCGCGGCCTGCTCGGCGATTGCGATCACGCGGCGCCGGTAGGACTCGGTGTGGCCCGCGTAGTAGCCGATGTTGGGATGCAGGAGGATGTCGGCCTCCCCCGCTTCCGCGGCAACCTGGCGGGCCCTGCGCTCGTCCTTCATCACCCACTCCCGCGGTGCCGTCTGCGGCGTGTCCTCGGCGAACGCGGAGACGTCCACGGCGATCACGACCTTCGCGCCCAGCTCCCGCGCCACGTGGATCGGCACCGGGCTCGCCTCGTCGCCGTCCACGTAGAGCTCGTCGCCGATGCGCACCGGCTCGAACTGCCCGGGGCTCGCGCCCGAAGCTCGCACCGCGAGCCCGGTGTCGCCATGGTTGAAGAGCGCGAGCTTGCCGTCGGCAAGGCGCGTCGCGGCGGCGACGAACGGGATCTTGAGCTGCTCGATGGAGCGCCCGTCGACCTTGCCGTTCACATAGTTCTGGATCGTGCCGCCGGTGGCGAGCCCGCCGGCCAGCGCGCGGAATTCGAAGAACTCGAGCACGTTGATCCCGTAGGCGAGCCGCTCGAGCTCGCGAGCGCTCATGCCGCCCGCGTAGAGCGCGCCCACCATCGAGCCCACGCTCGAGCCGATCACGATGTCGGGCCGGATGCCGGCGTCGTCCAGGGCCTTCAGCACTCCGATGTGCGCGAAGCCGCGCGGCCCGCCGGAGCCGAGCACCAGGGCCACGCGCGGCGCGGGGCCCTGCGGCGCGACGAAGCGCGGCTCGCGCTCCTTGGGGACATAGCCGGTGATGTTGCATCCGGCCAGCCCCAGGGCGAGGCAGGAGGCGAGCGCGCGCGCGAAGGCCTTCATCAATCGCAGTACTTGCGCACGTTCGTCTTCCACCGGTCGATCTCGCGCCGGCGATCGCTGTCCTCGAGGTAGACTTTTTCCCCCTTCTCGTTCAGGTGGTACACCGGCCGCTCCATCTCCACGATGGAGAGCTGGCGTTGGGACTCGCGGCACTGGTTGAGGCGAATCGCGGCCTGGTTCTCCGATTGCGACTTCTGCTGGCGCTCCTGCTGCTCCTTCTGGATGCGATCCTTGCGCGCATCCTGCTCCTTCTGCTTCCAGTCCGTGGCGGGAGCGACGGCGGTTCCCGCCGCGGGCTTCACGTCGACCTTGCCGCCCTGGCCCTCGGGCGGCGGCGACTCGGAATAGTGCGTGGTGCCCTTCTCGTCGACCCATTTGTACATTTCGCCCGCGGCGCAGAGCGGGGCCAGGACCAGCGACAGCAGCGCGATTCGGATCATGGCTCGTCCAGTCTCAAGGTGAGGCACTTGGCGGAGCCGCCCGCCTTCATGAACTCGGAGAGCGGCGTTTGCACGACCTCGAATCCCTGGCGCGCGAGGGTCTTCACGAAACCGGGCGTGGCACGGTTCACCACCACCGCGGTCTCGATGCTCACCGCGTTGCAGGCGAAGCCGAGCGCGTCCTCCTCGCCGATGGCGATGCGCTTGGCCGCGGGGACGCGGCTCTCGATGCTTTGGCGCGAGACCTCGTCGAACGCCGGCGGGTAATACATGAGGTAGCCGCCCTCGAGCGGGCAGAAGCACGTGTCGAGGTGGTAGAAGCGCTGGTCGACGAGCCTCAGCACCACCACGTCGGTGCCGAGGCGCTCCGCGAGCACCTCGCGCGCGGCGGGAATCGAGCGGTGTCCGTGCGCCATCCACAGGCAATCCTCGGTGCGATCGAAAAGCGCGTCACCCGCGCCCTCGAAGGGCACGTCGCGCGGCATGAGCGACACCTCGTAGCCGCGGTCCATGAACCAGTCGGCGAAGTACGGCTCCTCGTATTGGCGCTCGGGAAAGCGGAAGCGCGAGACGATGAAGCGGTTGCCTTTCACCAGGCCCGCGTTGGCGGTGAACACCATGTCCGGGGAGCCGGGCTGCGGCAGCACGAGGCGCACCGTCGCGTGGTCGGTGAGGACATCGTAGAGCGAGCGCCACTGCTGCTTCGCCACCGCGTTGTCGATCTTGCGCAGGTTGCCGTGCATCCACGGATTGATGATGTACGCCACGTTGAAATACTCGGGCGGGCACATGAGGAAGACGCGGGGGCTGCGGGCCATTGCGTTAGCGCCATGTTCCGACAGCGATGGCGAATGCGCGGACGGTGGGAGTGGGCATTCCTTCTGAAGCGAGGTTGCGGGTGCCGCGCAATCCGGGAGCCATTGGGTAAAGGTCGCCCTTTTCACTCACACTCATTACCGAGTCACTCCGCCCGGGCCGCACCTTTACCCAATGGCCCCGCGGATTGCGCGGCTGCAAAGTGGGTTGGAGGCTCGAAATAAAAAGCACTACGCCCCCAACCCCCGCTCGAGATCGGCGCGCACGTCCGACGGATCCTCGAGCCCCACGCCCAACCGCACCAGCCCCTCGACAATCCCGCAGGCCTCGCGCTCGGCGGCGGGGATGCGGCCATGGGTCGTGGTGGCGGGATGGCAGATGGTGGTCTTCACGTCGCCGAAGTTCGCGGTATTGGAAACGAGCTGCACGGCGTCGATCACGCGCCATGCGGCCTCGCGCCCGCCCTTCACCACGAAAGAGAGGAGCGCGCCGCCCGCCGATTGCTGGCGCGATGCGAGGGCGTGCTGCGGATGCGACGCGAGGCCCGGATAGTGGACGCGCTCGACCCTGCCATGGCCTTCCAGCCAGCGCGCGATGGCGAGCGCGTTGGCGGACTGCGCGTCCATCCTCAGGCGCAGCGTCTCCATTCCCTTCAGGCAGATCCACGCGTTGAAAGGCGAGATCGCCGGGCCCGCGGTGCGCACGAACGCGAGGAGCGGCCCCGACACGAGATCGGCGCGCCCGGCGACCGCGCCGGCGAGGACGCGCCCCTGCCCATCGAGGTACTTGGTCGCGGAATGGATCACCAGGTCCGCGCCGAGCTCGATGGGACGCTGCAGCGCGGGAGAGCCCATGCAGTTGTCCACGGCGAGGATGGCGCGCGCGCCGCGCGCGATCTCGGCGAGCGCCGCGATGTCGGCGATTTCTCCAACCGGGTTCGAAGGCGTCTCGACGAAGATGAGGCGCGTCGTGGGGCGCACCGCCTTCTTCCATGCGTCGAGGTCGGTGAGGCCGACCCACGTCGTGGCGACACCGAAGCGCGCGAGGATCTGGTCGAAGAGCGGGACCACGGTGCCGAACACGCCGCGCGCCGCGATGATGTGGTCGCCCGACTTGAGGAGCCCGAACGCGGTGGTCGCGACCGCCCCCATGCCGGTGGCGGTGGCGACGCACGCCTCGGCACCCTCGAGCGCGGCGAGGCGGTCCTGGAACATCTTCACCGTGGGATTGGTGAAGCGCGAGTAGATGTTGCCCGGCTCCTCGTTGGCGAACCTGCGCGCCGCCTCGGCCGCGCTCTTGTAGACGAAGCTCGAGGTGAGTACCAGCGCCTCGGCGTGCTCCTGGAAATCGCTGCGCAGAGCGCCGGCGCGGACACCGAGGGTGTCTGGCTTGTGGGGAGGAGCCATGGGAACTTCTTCTAGTTGTCGACCCGGGAAAGACCGAGGTCCAGTTGATAGCTCGACAGGCGCGTGTCGTTAGACTCGCCCTCGCGGCGGCCTCGCTCGATGCCGTCGAGATACTCCTGCGACACGTCGCCGGTCACATAGACGCCGTCGAAACACGAGCAGTCGAAACGCTTGATCGCCGGATTCAAGCGCCGCACGTCGTCGATCAACGCCTCCAGGTCCTGGTAGATCACGGCGTCGGCGCCGATCGCCTCGGCGATCTCCTGCTCGGTGCGGCCGGTGGCGATGAGCTCGCCCTTGGTGGGCATGTCGATGCCGTAGACATTGGGAAAGCGCACCGGCGGCGCGGCCGAAGCGAAGAACACCTTGCTCGCGCCGCTCTCGCGCGCCATCTGCACGATCTCGCGGCTGGTGGTGCCGCGCACGATGGAGTCGTCCACCAGCAGCACGTTCTTGCCGCGGAACTCGTTGGCCATCGCGTTCAGCTTCTGGCGCACGCTCTTGCGGCGCATCTCCTGGCCCGGCATGATGAAGGTGCGCCCGATGTAGCGGTTCTTGATGAAGCCTTCGCGATAGGGCTTGCCGAGCTTGGTCGCGACTTCCAGCGCGCTCGGGCGGCTCGAGTCCGGGATCGGGATCACCACGTCGATCACGACCTTCAGCCCGAGCGCCTCGACCTTGTCGGCGAGGCTTATTCCCATGTTGCGCCGGCTCTCGTGAACCGAGATGCCGTCGATCACGGAATCGGGGCGCGCGAGGTACACGTATTCGAAGATGCACGGATTGAGCTCGGGGTTCTGCGCGCATTGGCGGCTGTGGAAGTTGCCGCTCTCGTCGATGAGGATCGCCTCTCCCGGAGCCACGTCGCGCATCACCTTGAAGCCGAGCGTGTCGACGGTGACGCTCTCGGAGGCCACCAGGAACTCCACGCCCTTCTCGGTATCGGCGCGCCCGATGATGAGCGGGCGGATGCCGTGGGGGTCGCGGAAGGCGAGCATGCCGTGGCCCGCGACCATCGCCACCACCGCGTAGGCGCCCTTCACGCGGCGATGCACGCCCGCTACCGCGGCGAAGATGACGTCGGGATTCAGGCGCTCGCGCCCGGCGCTCGCATCGTGGATCTCGTGCGCGAGGACGTTCAGCAGGATCTCGGAATCGGAGTTGGTGTTGACGTGGCGCCGGTCTGCGACGAACAGATCGCGGCGCAGCTCCTCGGCGTTGATGAGGTTGCCGTTGTGCCCGAGCACGATGCCGTAGGGCGAATTCACGTAGAACGGCTGCGCCTCGGCTTCCGAGGCCGCCGAGCCCGCGGTGGGATAGCGGCAGTGGGCGATGCCCATATGGCCCACCAGGTTCCTCATGTCGCGGGTGCGGAACACGTCGCGCACCAGGCCCTTGCCCTTGTGCATGTGGAAGCTGTGGCCCTCGGCCGTGACGATGCCCGCGGCATCCTGGCCGCGATGCTGCAGCACCGTCATCCCGTCATAGAGAAGCTGGTTCACGGGACTGCGTGCCACGACCCCTACGATTCCGCACATCGCTTCAGGCTTCCTTGTCCGGGCGGCAACCCGCGGATAGTGTATGCGAACGCTCTATATCGGGGCGAAGGCGGCCGATTTCAACGGTCATGGCAGCGCCACCACTTGCCCTTGGAGGGCGCTCGCCTTCACGGCCGCGAGCGCCTTTTCGGCGGCCTCACGCGTCGCATAAGGCCCGGCTCGCAGCCGGGTGAGCCCGCCCGTGGGCGTGTCGATGCGCTCGATATAGTGCGTGATGCGCGCGGCGGAGAGCTTGTCGCGCGCCTGCTTCAACTTTTCCTCATCCTTGAACGCGCCCACTTGCACGGCGAAGCCCTCGAGCTTCGGCGCCCCGACCTGTGGAGCGACCTGCGCCGGCTTCGCCGCTTCGGCGGGCGGCGCTTTCGCGGGACCGGCCGGGGGCGCTTTCGCGGGCTCCGGCGCCGGCGCATTCACGGGCTCGACGGGCGGCGCCGCCTGGACTCTGGGCGCGGCCGGATCGCGCGCGGGCGCGGGAAGCGCGGGGGCGTCCTGGCGCGCGGGGATGTCGAGCGCGGGGCTGGTGCGCGCGGAGCGCGGCTCGGAGTCGAGGATCATCGGAACGAAGACCACGAGCAGCACCGCGATCGCGATGGCTCCGATCAGTCGTTGCCGGCCGCGTCGCCGGATGTCGCTCGCTTCGGGGGACTGAGGAGACGCCATGGCGGCCTAGCGGGCGGACCGCAGCGCCTCCGCCACGGTGTGGAACGAACCGAATACGACGATTCTATCATTCGGGCCGGCCTCGCGACGCGCCGCCGCGAGGGCCGCGGCGACGGTCGCGAAGGCGCGCGTGCGCGCCTCGAGGCCGCGGCTCGCGAGCACTTCGGCCACGCGCGCGGCCGGCGCCGCGCGCTCCGCGTTCGCGGCGCTCACGAACCAGCGGTCGATGCGATCGCGCATCGCGTCCACCACGCGGCCGGTGTCCTTGTCGGCGAGCATCGCGAATACCGCGAACGTGTTCTCGAAGTAGCCCATCTCGCCAAGTCCCTCGGCCAGCGCGCGCGCGGCGTGCGGGTTGTGGGCGACATCCATCACCACCGAGGGGCGCCCCGGCAGCGCCTGCAGGCGCCCGGCGAGCCGCACCAGCGTGAGACCGCGCTTCACCTCGCCCAGCGACACCGGCAGGCGATCGGCGAGCTCGTCGAGCGCCGCGAGCGCGACCGAGGCGTTCTTCAGCTGCCAGCGCCCGCGCAGCGCCGGCATGGGAAGCGCGCGCCGCACGCCCTTGCGCCCGATGAAGTCCCACTGGCGCTCGTGCGCTTCGTAGCGGAAGTCGTGACCGAGGAGCATGAGGTCCGCGCCGATCGCCTGCGCGTGCTCCACCAGCCGGCGCGGCGCCTCGTAGTCGCCGAAGATCGCCGGACGCCCGGCGCGGAAGATTCCGGCCTTCTCGAAGCCGATCGACTCGCGGTCATCGCCCAGGTAGGACTGGTGGTCGAGGTCCACGCTCACCACGGCTGCGACGTCGGCATCGACGATGTTCACGGCGTCGAGCCGCCCGCCCAGGCCTACCTCGAGGATCGCGGCCTCCACCCCCGCGTCGGCGAATACCTGGAGTGCCGCGAGCGTGCCGAACTCGAAATAGGTGAGCGGCGTGGCGCCGCGCGCCGCCTCTACGCGCTCGAAGGCGCTCGCGAGGAGCTCGTCGCCCGTCTCCTCGCCCCGCAGGCGCACGCGCTCGTTGTAGCGCATGAGGTGCGGCGACGTGTAGAGGCCTACCCGATAGCCCGCTTCGAGGAGGATGCGCTCCAGGAACGCGCACGTGGAGCCCTTGCCATTGGTCCCGCCCACCGTGACCACGACCGGGGGCCTGGCGAGGGCCATGCGCCGCGCGACTTCGCGCACCCGCTCCAGGCCGAGCGCGATGGTCGCCGGATGCTGCGCCGAGACGTAGGCGAGCCAGTCGTCGAGCGAGCGGCTCAAGCTTCGGGGACGGGCTCGCGCTTCAACAACGTGATGAGGCGCGCCGCCTTTTCGCGCAGCCGGCGCCGGTCGACGATCATGTCGATGGCGCCCTTCTCGAGCAGGAACTCGGAGCGCTGGAAGCCCTCGGGAAGCGTCTCGCGCACGGTCTGCTCGATGACGCGCGGGCCGGCGAAGCCGATGAGGGCACCCGGCTCGGCGATCACGACGTCGCCGATGAAGGCGAAGCTCGCCGACACCCCGCCCATGGTGGGATCGGTGAGAATCGAGATGAACGGCTGGCGCGCCGCCGACAGCTGGTGCAGGGCCGCGGTGGTCTTGGCCATCTGCATGAGCGACAGGAGCCCTTCCTGCATGCGCGCGCCGCCCGTGGCGGTAAAGCACACGAACGGAAGCCCCTCGTCGCATGAGGCCTGCACGCCCCGCACGAAGCGCTCGCCCACCACCGAGCCCATGGAGCCGCCGAGGAATCCGAACTCGAAAGCCGCGGCCACGATGGGAACGTTCTTCACCGCGCCTTGCATCACCACCAGGGCGTCGGTCTCGCCGGTCTCCTTCTCGGCCTCGACCAGGCGCTCGCTGTACTTGCGGCTGTCCTTGAACTTTAGCGGATCGAGGGGCGTCACTTCGTAGGCGAGTTCGGCGCGTCCTTCAGGATCGAGGAAGAGGTCGAGGCGCTGGCGCGCCGAGAGCCGGTTGTGGAAACCGCACTTGGGACAGACATGGAGATTATTCTCGAGGTCGGTGAAATAGAGCACCGCCTCGCACGACGGGCACTTGCTCCACAGGCCTTCGGGCACGGCTTTCTTCTGCTGCGTGCCTTCGCGCTTGATCTTGGGCGGCAAGAGTTTGCGGAACCAGCTCAAGCCGGCACCTGCGCGGCGTCCATCGCCGTGCGGAATTCGCGCGTCACCGCCTCGGCGCGCGCCGCGGCATTGTCGGGAGCGTCCGTCATCTCCTGCACGATGCGGCTGCCGATGACCACCGCGTCGGCCACGCGCGCGACGCGGCGCGCGGTCGCGCCATCGCGAATGCCGAAGCCCACGCCGACCGGGATCGCGGTGCGCGCGCGGATGCGCGCGATCATGGCTTCCACCTCCCGCGTGTCGATGTTGGCCGCACCCGTCACGCCTTTCAGGGAAACGTAGTAGATATAGCCGCGCGCCACGCGCGCGACGAGCTCGATGCGCGCATCGCTCGAGGTGGGCGAGATGAGGAAGATCGGGTCGATCCCCGAGCCCTCGAGGGCGGCGAGCCACTCGGCGCTCTCCTCCGGCGGGTAATCGACGATGAGGACGCCATCGACGCCCGCGGCGCGCGCGGCGGCGACGAAATCGACGAGGCCCATGCGCTCGATCGGGTTCGCGTAGCCCATGAGCACGACGGGCGTGCGCGCGTCGTCGCGGCGGAACTCGGCGACCGCGGCAAGCACGTCGCGCAGGCCCACGCCGTGCTTCAGCGCGCGCTCCGAGGAGCGCTGGATCACCGGGCCGTCGGCCATCGGGTCGGAGAACGGCATGCCGAGCTCGATCACGTCCGCACCGCCGCGCACCAGCGCGTGCATGACGGGAACGGTCTGGCGCGGGCTCGGATCGCCCGCGGTGACGAACGGGATCAGCGCGGCGCGCCGCGCTTTGCCCAGCTTCTCGAAAGTGGCGCCGATGCGGCTCACGGCGGCTTTCAGAACACGATCCCCGAAGCCTTGCCCACCGTGTGCATGTCCTTGTCGCCGCGCCCGGAGAGGTTCACGAGGAGGATCTGGTCGCGGCGCATCGATGGCGCGATCTTCATGGCGTAGGCGAGCGCATGGCTCGATTCGAGCGCGGGAATGATGCCCTCGAGGCGGCACAGCGCATGGAAGGCGGCGAGCGCCTCATCGTCGGTCACCGAGACGTATTGCGCGCGCCCGGAATCCTTGAGCCACGCGTGCTCCGGGCCCACGCCGGGATAGTCGAGGCCCGCGGAGATCGAGTGCGTCTCCTGGATCTGTCCGTTCGCATCCTGCATGAGATAGGTGCGATTGCCGTGCAGCACGCCGGGAACGCCCGCCGAGAGCGACGCGGCGTGCTTGCCGGTCTCGAGGCCGAGCCCGCCGGCTTCGACCCCGACCAGCTTCACCTCTTCGTGCGGGATATACGAATGGAAGATGCCCATCGCGTTGGAGCCGCCGCCCACGCAGGCGAGGATGGCGTCGGGCTGGCGCCCCGCCATCGCCGGCATCTGCGTCACGCACTCCTTGCCGACCACGGAATTGAAGTCGCGCACCATCATCGGATACGGGTGGGGCCCGGCGACGGTGCCGATGATATAGAACGTGTTGTCGACGTGGGTCACCCAGTCGCGCATCGCTTCGTTGAGCGCGTCCTTCAGCGTCTTCGATCCGCTTTCCACCGGAACCACGGTCGCCCCGAGGAGCTTCATGCGATAGACGTTCTGCGCCTGGCGCGCCACGTCTTCGGTGCCCATGTAGACGACGCACTCCATCCCGTAGCGCGCCGCGACGGTGGCCGTGGCCACGCCGTGCTGCCCTGCCCCGGTCTCGGCGATCACGCGCGGCTTGCCCATCTTGCGCGCGAGGAGCGCCTGGCCCACGGTGTTGTTCACCTTGTGGGCTCCGGTGTGGTTCAGGTCCTCGCGCTTGAGATAGATCTGCGCGCCGCCCGCCTTCTCGGAAAGGCGGCGCGCGTGGTAGATCGGGCTCGGCCGGCCCACGTAGTGCTCGAGCTCCCACGCGAGCTCCTTCTGGAACGCGGCATCTTCGCGGCATCGGCTGTAGGCGAGCGTGAGCTCGTCCAGCGCCGCGCGCAGCGTCTCCGCGACGAACACGCCGCCGTAAGGCCCGAAATGGCCGCGCGCATCCGGCAGCGCGTAACGCGCCCAGTCAGGTGGGTTGCCCTGCATCTTCAAGTCGCACGCTCCGAATGAATTCGACGATCTTCGCCGGATCCTTGATCCCGCGGCTCGCTTCCACGCCGCTCGACACATCCACGGCCCAGGGCCGGACTTCGCGGACCGCGCGGGCGACGTTTTGCGCCGTCAGGCCGCCGGAAAGTATGAGGGGAAGCGGAAACTCGCGCGGGATGCCCGCCCAGTCGAAAGTCTGCCCCGTTCCGCCCCGCTGGCCCGGAACGTGCGCATCGAGAAGCAGCGCCTTCGCCCGGGAGAAACGACCTGCGTATTCTAGCAAATCGGTCCCTGGCCCCATGCGCACCGCGCGCACGTGGGCCCGGCCGAACTGCGCGCAGAACTCCGCGTCCTCGTCGCCCTGGAATTGCAGGAGGTCGAGGGGGACCTCGGCGAGGATGCGACGGATCGCCTCCGCGGGCTCGTTCACGAACAGCCCCACGGCCGCCACGAACGGCGGGAGCGAGCGGGCAATGGCGGCGGCGGCCCGCGGATCGACATAGCGCGGGCTTTCCCGGTAGAAGACGAGGCCGACCGCGTCGGCTCCCGCGTCTGCTGCCACGCGCGCGTGCGCTTCCTCGCGGATGCCGCAGATCTTCACTCGCGTGCGTTCGCGGCTCATGGCGATTGCGGGTCGAGGAGCGGGTGGAGGCGCGGGTCGGGAAGGCCGAACGCCGGATCATACTCGACGCCTGCGAGGTAAAGCCCGTCGGGCGCGAAGGTCGGCGCGGCGAGCCGCCGGTCGCGCGCGGCGAGGAGTTGGGCGATCCACGCGGGCGGCTGCTTCTCCATGCCTACGTAGACCAGCGCGCCCACGACATTGCGGATCATGTGGTGCAGGAACGCGTTGGCGCGAAACGTGAAGACCACGAGGCCGCGATGGCGCTCGACCTCGGCCGCCAGCAGATGGCGCACCGGCGACTTGGCCTGGCACTGCGCGTCGCGAAACGAGCTGAAATCGTGCTCGCCCACGAGTGCCGCGAGGCCCTTGGCCATGGCGCCCACGTCGAGCGCGCGATGATGCCAGCCCACGCGCCCCCTCAGGATCGCCGGCGCAACGGGCGCGTCGAGGAGAAGATACCGATAGGTGCGCGAGCGCGCGCCATATCGCGCGTGGAAGTCGGGCGCGACCCCGCGCGCCCACAGGACGCGCGCGCCTTCATGCAGATGCGCGTTGGGGCCGCGGATCCACGAGACCTCCTCGCGCCGGGCGTCGGTGTCGAAATGCACCACCTGCGCCGTCGCGTGAACGCCCCTATCGGTGCGGCCGGCGGCGGTGACCTCGATGGGCGCATCGGCGAAGCGCGACAAGGCCTGCTGCAGGTGGTCTTGCACGCCGCATCCGCCGGGCTGCGTCTGCCAGCCGCAAAACGCCGCGCCGTCGTACTCGAGGCCCAGGGCGATCCGCATGAAGGGTTCCCGGAATGAAATTGGCGGGGCCGGGCCCCGCCAACGATATGGCGCGTGGCGCTACAGCGAGGCGATGAGCCTGCTCGCCTCTTCCTTCTGCGCCGACGAGCCTTCCTTGGCGACCTCCTGCAGGATCTCGCGCGCGCCATCCTTGTCGCCGATCTCCAGGTACGCCTTGGCAAGCTCGAGCTTGGTGCCGACCGCTTCCGCGCCGGCTTCCGAGGGCGCATCGAGGCTCAGGTCCGCGAGGTCCATGGACCCGCCGCTCGGCGCCGCGGGCGCTGCCGCCGCGGCTGCAGGCTTGGACGACGGCATATCGAGGCCCGACAAGTCGAAGTCGAATGAGGGCCTCTCTTCCTTCGGGGCCTCGGCGGCTGGCGCGTGCGCGGAGGGCGCGAGGTCGAAATCGATCGATGGTGCGGACTCCGTGTGCAGGTCGGGCGCGGCTTCGTGCTTCTTGCCGGCATCGAGGTCGAGGTCGAAATCGGGCGCGGGCGCGTGCGATTCGGTCTCGGAGACGGAAGCTCCGCCGTCCAGGTCGAAGTCGAGGTTGGGCTTCGCCGGCGCCGCCGCGGCCGCAGGCGACATCGCGGTGAAGGTGGAGGTGCCGGCCGCGGCCGCCGAATAGAGCGGATTGGTCGGATCGATCTGCGCGCCCATCGCGGCGGCCTTCTGCCACAGCGGGCTCGCATCGCCCACCGAGGCGCGCAACTCCTTGGCGACCGTCTCGAACGCGGTCGCGCTCTTGCGCGCGTGATAGATCTCGAGGAGCTTCAGGGCGATCTCGTGGCGGCCCTTGTCGCGCGCCATGGCCTCCTTGAGGATCTCCTCGGCCTGTGCGTCGCGGCCATAGGCGATGTAGACCTCGGCCTCGGCCACCGGGTCGACCTCGTCGGTGTCGATGGTGCCGGGGCCGGTCTTGTCGAAATCGGTGAGGAAAGAGCTGTTGCCGGTGTCCACCAGGCCGCCGCCGCTTTTCCCCGTCGCTGTGTTGGGCTTGAGGTCGGAGGGGAAGGCGCTCGTCATCGAGCTCGAAGGCCCCGCCTCAGCCCTGTTCTTTCGTCGCCGCAGGAAGAGAAGGAGGAGCGGAACGCCGAGGATCACCGCTCCGCCGAGCGCGACGTAGATCGGGTTGATCTCTTCGTACCACTCGGGCGGCGGCGGCGCTTTCTTGGCAGGGGCCGCTTTGGGCGGCGCCGGCTTCACCTCGGGCTTCGGCGCCTCGGCGACCTTGGGCGGCTCGGTGACGGCCTTGGGCGGCTCGGGCTTCACTTCGGCCACCTTGGGCGGCTCGGTGACCGCCTTGGGCGGTTCGGGCTTCACCTCCGCCACCTTGGGCGGCTCCGCGGGCTTGGGCGGCTCCGCCTTGGTCGGCGCGGGCGGAACGGCGGCGACCTTGGTGTCGCCGGGTTTGGCGGCGCTGCCCTTGAGGTCGAGCAGGCGCTGCATGTCGCGAATCTGTTTCTCGAGGTCGGCGACGCGCGACTGCGCTTCCCTCAGCGCCTTGTCCTTGGCCGTCACCTCTTCCTGCAGCGCGTTGACGCGGTCCTGAGATCCCGCGCCACCCTTGGCGGCGCCGGCCTTGCCGGATTCGGAGCGGGAAAGCTTGAGGACATCCTTGCCTTCGGTCGATGGCGGCGCGGGCGGCGTGACCGCCGCGGAGGCGACGCGGCCGGTGGCGACGTTCGAAGTCTCGGCACGCGTCGGCAGCGATGCGACGCCGCTCGCGAGCGTCTCGCGATACCCTTTCCAATCCGCGACGTGGGTGCGGATCTCGCGATTGGCTTCCTTGGTTTCGACCTGCGCGACTTCCTCGGCGGACGGAACCCTGAGGATCTGCCCGGTCTTCAGGCGATTCATGTTGTTGCCGACGAACGCGGCCTTGTTCTCGCGATAGAGCGACACCAGCATCTGCTCCATGCTCACCGTCGATGGCTTCACCTGCTCGGCGATCTTGCGCAGGTTCTCGCCTTTCTGCACCGGGCCGTAGGTGTCGGAGCCCGCCGTGGTTCCGGACGCGGCCGGGGCAGTGCCCGCGGGCATTTCGGCGCTCGCCGAAGGCGTTCCGGCACCGGCCGCGGCGGCCGATGACGAAGCAGAAGGCGCCGCCGCCGGCGCTGCGGCCGGCGGCGTTTCAGCGGAGCGCGGCAGTGCCGCCGTCACCGCGGGCGGTGCGACTCGCCCCTGGGCATAGCCCGGGGGATCGAGGAGGATGGGATATTCGCGCTGCACGCGCCCGGCGGGCCACGTCACTTCGATGAGCGCGTCGACGAAGGGCTCGTTCACCGGAGCCGCGCTCGTCAGCTTGAGATAGGGTTGCCCGTTCGCACGCTTGTCCACGGTGAAGCGCAGCAGGCGTAACGCAGGCGTGTATTCGATGCGCGCGTCGCGGAACGCTTCCGGCGACGCGACGCGCGCCGTGAGCGAGTCGAGCTCGCCGGGCTGCAGCGAAACGAGGTCGATTTCCGCGTTGAGGATCTGTCCGAGCGCCGAGTTGACCGTGAGCTTTCCAAGGCCTGCGGCCTGCGCCAACGCCGCACCCATGAAGAGCGCGACAACTGCTGCGCTTCTAAGAGTCCTCACCATTTTTTGCCCATCCCCGCACGGAAGATCGGTGAAAAGATTATTTGCATCAAGGGCTTATTGTTTCAATCTCACCCGGATTTTCACATTATCTCTTAAGTGGGACATTTTTCAACCACTTTTTCCTAACGGAACCGGGGTTTACACCACCGCGCCTGCTGCAACACGGGCCTTCAGGAGGATGCCGAGCATGCGGCGCAGCGGCTCGGCTGCCCCCCACAGGAGCTGATCGCCCACGGTGAAAGCCGAAAGATACTCGCCCCCCATGCGCAGCTTGCGCACGCGCCCGATGGGCACCTCGAGCGTGCCGGTGACGGCTACCGGCGTGAGTTGCTTCAATGTTTCCTCGCGGCGATTGGGGACGACCCGCACCCACGCGTTGCCCTTGGCGAGGATCGACTCGATCTCGGCGAGCGGAAGGTCGCGCTTCAGCTTCATCGTGAGGCCCTGGCTGTGGCAGCGCATCGCACCGACGCGAACACACAGGCCGTCCACCGCGACCGGATGCGACTCGCGTCCGAGGATCTTGTTGGACTCGGCGTGGCCCTTCCACTCTTCGCGGCTCTGGCCGTTGCCCAGGTCCGCGTCGATCCACGGAAGCAGGCTTCCCGCGAGAGGCACGCCGAAATGCTCGGTGGGAAAGCCCTCGTCGCGCAGGATCCCGGCGACCTCGCGGTCGATGTCGAGGATCGCGGACGCGGGATCGGCGAGCAGGCTCTTCGCCGCGAAGTGCACCTCGCCCATCTGCTGCAGGAGCTCGCGCATGTTCTGCGCGCCCGCGCCGGAGGCCGCCTGGTAGGTCATGGCGCTCACCCATTCGACGAGATCGGCCTTGAGGAGGCCATCGATCGCCATCAGCATGAGGCTCACGGTGCAGTTGGCGCCGATGAGGTTCTTCACGCCCGATTCGAGCGCGCGGTCGATCACCGGCCGGTTCACCGGGTCGAGGACGATGACGGCGTCCTTCTCCATGCGCAGCGCCGAGGCCGCGTCGATCCAATAGCCGGGCCACCCGGCCGCACGCAACTTCGGGTACACGCCCTTCGTGTAGTCGCCCCCTTGGCAGCTCACCAGCACGTCGAGCTTGGCGAGCTCGCGCACATCGTTCGCATCCTTCAGCGCGGCGACTGGCTTGCCGATGGCGGGACCCGTGCCGCCCACGTTGGAAGTGGTGAAGAAGACGGGATCGATCGCGTCGAAGTCGCGCTCCTCGCGCATGCGCTCCATCAATACGGAGCCCACCATGCCGCGCCAGCCGATGAATCCTACGGTTGTCATGTCGATATTCTCGTGTCAGCGGAGAGGCGGTGTTGGTCCTCGGGGGAGAGGCGCTGCGCCTCTCCGCGCCGCGCTCTCGGTCCGGTCTAAAGTGCTTTCGCCACCGCGGTGCCCATCGCCGCAGTGGCGGACGGTTTCATGCCGGCCGTCGCGATGTCGGCGGTGCGAAGCCCCGCGCCGAGCGCGGCGCGCACCGCTTTCTCGATGCGCGCGGCGACCTCGGCCTTGCCGAACGTATAGCGGAACATCATGGCCATCGACAGGATCATCGCGAGCGGGTTGGCGAGGCCCTTGCCGGCGATGTCGGGGGCCGAGCCGTGGATGGGCTCGTACAAACCCTTGCCGTTCGCGTCGAGCGAGGCGGAAGGCAACATGCCGATCGACCCGGTGAGCATCGAGGCCTCGTCGGAAAGAATGTCGCCGAACAGGTTGCCGGTCACGATCACGTCGAATTGCCTCGGGTTCCTCACCAGCTGCATGGCGCAATTGTCCACGAGCATGTGGGAAAGCGCCACTTCGGGATATTCCGGGGCGATCTCCTCGGCGAGGTCGCGCCACAGCTGCGACGTCTCGAGCACGTTCATCTTGTCGACCGAGCAAAGGCGCTTGCCGCGCGCGCGCGCGGTCCTGAATCCGGCGTGCAGGATGCGGCGGATCTGCGCCTCGGTGTAATGCATGGTGTTGATGCCGACGCGCGCGCCCTTCGCGCCGCTCACGCCGCGCGGCTCGCCGAAGTAGATATCCCCGGTGAGCTCGCGCACGATCATGATGTCGAGGCCGGAAACGACCTCGGGCTTCAGCGTCGACGCGTCCGCCAGCTCCGGGAACACGGTCGCGGGCCGCAGGTTGGCGAAGAAGTCGCACTCGCGGCGCAACCCGAGGATCGCCTTCTCGGGACGCTTGTCGCGTGGCAGCGTGTCGTATTGCGGGCCGCCGACCGCCCCGAACAGCACGGCGTGCGAAACCTTCACCAGATCGAGCGTCGCTTTCGGGAGCGGATCGCCATGCGCGTCGTACGCGGCGCCGCCGACCAGCGCTTCCTCGGTCTCGATCTTCATGTCCTCGCCGCGCAGCACGTCGAGAACCTTTTTCGCTTCGCGAAGGATTTCCGGCCCGATGCCGTCACCGGCCAGCAATGCAATTTTCATCTACGAGAAGATCCAGGGTTCGGTCCTCTTGCGCTTCTCCTCGTACGCCTTGATCTCGTCCTTGTGCCGCAGCGTGAGCCCGATCTCGTCCCAACCGTTGAGCAGGGAGTCGCGCCGCGACGGGTCCACCTGGAAGCGCATCACCTGGCCCGAGGGTGTCGTCACGGTCTGCGCGGCGAGGTCGATGGTGAGCTGGTAGCCTGCTGCCGCTTCGGCCTCGCGAAAGAGTTGCGAGATCTCGGCCTCGGTGAGAACGATGGGCAGGAACGCATTCTTGAAGGAGTTGTTGAAGAAGATATCGCCGAACGACGGCGCGATCACCGCCCTGAACCCGTCCTGCTGCAACGCCCACGGCGCGTGCTCGCGCGACGATCCGCAGCCGAAATTCTTGCGCGCGAGCAGGATCGAGGCGCCCTGGTACCGTGCCTTGTTCAGCACGAAGTCGGGATTGGGCTTGCGCTTCGACATGTCCATGCCGGGCTCGCCCACATCGAGATAACGCCACGCGTCGAACAGATGCGGTCCGAAGCCGGTCTTCTTGATCGACTTCAGGAACTGCTTCGGGATGATCGCGTCGGTGTCGACGTTCTCGCGATCGAGCGGGGCGACGAGGCCGGTGTGGACGGTGAATTTTTCCATGACGGTAAGGCGCGGGGAAACGACAATTATAGGGGCGGTCTCGACGACAGGGCCGGTGCCCTCGCGAAAGTATCTGACTTGGTCAAATACTTTCGTAGACACCCCGCACAGTTGTCGCGGTCCGCCGCCTTCGGCAGCGGCCTCCTTTGTCGAGCATCAGTGGGAATGCCGAATGTCGACGAAGTGCCCGGCGATCGCCGCGGCCGCCGCCATCTCGGGGCTCACCAGGTGGGTGCGCCCGCCGGCGCCCTGGCGGCCTTCGAAGTTGCGGTTCGAGGTGGAGGCGCAGCGCTCACCCGGCGAGAGCTTGTCGTCGTTCATGCCCAGGCACATCGAGCAGCCGGGATCGCGCCATTCGAATCCGGAATCGAGGAACACGCGGTCGAGGCCTTCCTTCTCGGCTTGCGTCTTCACCAGCCCCGAGCCGGGCACCACCAGGGCGAGCTTCACGTTGCCCGCGATGCGCCGGCCCTTCACGACCGCCGCGGCGGCGCGCAAGTCCTCGATGCGCGAGTTGGTGCACGAGCCGATGAAGACCTTGTCGATGGCGATCTCGCTCATCGGCACGTTGGCCTCGAGCCCCATGTACTCGAGCGCGCGCTCGATGGCGCCGCGCTTCACCGGGTCCTTCTCCTTGCCGGGATCTGGCACGCGGTCCTCGATGGACACCACCATTTCGGGCGACGTTCCCCACGTCACCTGCGGCTTCAACGACGCGACGTCGATATCCACCAGGCGGTCGAACTTCGCGCCGGCATCGGAGACGAGCGTGCGCCAGTACGCGGCGGCCTTCTCGAACATCTCGCCTTGCGGGGCGTACGGGCGTCCACGCAGGTACGCGACGGTGGTCTCGTCCACGGCGACCATTCCCGAGCGCGCGCCCGCCTCGATCGCCATGTTGCAGATGGTCATGCGCCCTTCCATCGACTGCGCGCGCACCGCCGAGCCGCCGAACTCGATGGCGTAGCCGGTGCCGCCCGCGGTGCCGATCCTGCCGATGATGGCGAGCACGAGGTCCTTGGCAGTGACTCCGCGCGGAAGGTCGCCCTCCGCGCGGATCAGCAGGGTCTTCAGCTTCTTGGTGACCAGGCACTGGGTTGCGAGCACGTGTTCGACTTCGCTGGTGCCGATGCCGAAGGCAAGCGCCGCGAAGGCGCCGTGGGTGCTGGTGTGCGAATCGCCGCACACCACCGTCATGCCCGGCAGCGTCGCGCCCTGCTCGGGGCCGATCACGTGGACGATGCCCTGGCGCTGGTCGTTCATGCCGAAATAGGTCTTCACGTGGAACTTCACGACGTTGCGGTCGAGCGTCTCCACTTGAAGGCGCGAGATCGGATCCGCGATGCCCTGGTCGCGTGCGGTCGTCGGAACGTTGTGATCGGCGGTCGCCACCACGGAATCGATGCGCCACGGCGTGCGGCCGTGCAGCGCGAGGCCCTCGAAGGCCTGCGGGCTCGTCACTTCGTGCACCAGGTGGCGGTCGATGTAGATGAGCGCCGTCGCG
>Ga0209647_1000212_pt1 | contig 54315 bp, 67 predicted proteins | sample GraSoi_2013_60cm_FD_185827 | JGI IMG/M metagenome (GOLD analysis project Ga0209647, IMG submission 185827) | Grasslands soil microbial communities from the Angelo Coastal Reserve, California, USA - Sample 9_17_2013_60cm (SPAdes) (version 2) | ecosystem: Environmental > Terrestrial > Soil >...
AACGGGAATGTGCCGGCCGGCGATCCGCGACGGATGACCGCTGCCGTCCCAGTGGGCGTGATGATAGGTGGCGACCTCCCGCGCGAGCAGCATGCGCGGATGCTGGTCGTCGCGAAGCATGTCCGCCCCGGCGCTCGCGTGGCGCCAATAGGCCGCCTGCTCGGCCGGGCTGAGGGGCGTGCGCTTGGTGAGGATTTCCTCGGGAACGCAGAGCATGCCGATGTCGTGCAGCTCCGCCGCAAGCCCGATCTCGAGCGCCCGCAGGGGAGGCTCGCCGCAGTCGAGCGCCAACGCCTGAGTGAGGGCGCGCACGCGGACCCCGTGCCAACCGGTGGGATCGAAGCGCAGCGCGGCGCTCACCGACAGGCGCCGCAATGCCTCCCAGCCCGAGGGAGCTTCGGGGCGCTCGACTCGCGAGGCGAGGCGCGCCCTCGTCTGCTGGTGCATTCGTTCGGAGGCGCCCTCCTCGAGGCCGGCAAGCTCGACGTGCCGAAGCGCCCGCTCGATGGCGAAGCGGTAGACGTGCTCCGAAAGCTCCTGCAGGCGGGCCAGCGCGCGCTCGGGCGAGCCCGACGTCTCCTCCGCACGGATCACGCAAACGAGCGTGTCGCGCAGCGCCGGCGGCGTTTCGCGCGCCTTCGCGAGCGCCTGCTCGAACCGCGTGAACGCGACGTCGTGCCGGCCGGTGGCGAGCTCGTAAGCCGCGCGCGCCGTGGAGGCGGCGATGAACGCGCGCGGCGAGCTCGATTGGCGCGCGAGCTCCGTCAGCTCCTCGACGTGGCCCGCGGCCTCCCCCACCCGTCCGGTGGCGACGAAGAGATTGACGAGGTTCCTTCGCAAGAGGATGACGGAGTGCGGATCCTGTTGGGCGAACTCCGGCGTCAATTGCGCCAGGGCGCGCAATGCCATCTCAAGGCCTTCGTCATACCTGCCGAGGTGGAACAGGCTGTTGGCGCAATTGATGCAGGCGCTGTAACGAATGAACACGGGGCCGGCAACAGGCTCGACCGCTTCGAGTGAGCGGATATATGCGCGCGCCGCCATCCCCGGGCTTCCCGCGAGGGCCATCACCAGGCCGATGTTGTTCCATGTTCGGCCCTGCTCCACCGGATCGCGCCCATCGTCGGCGATCCTGAGCGCCTGCAGGTGGAATTCAAGGCCGCCCACGATATCGAATGCGTCGGCCGAGAGGATGCCGCACGCCGTCAGCGACCGCCAGATCGGGGCTGGTTCGCCAATCCTGCGCGCCTGCGACAGCACCGACCGTGCAAGGGGCAGCGCCTCGTCCGACCTGCCGAGCGCGTAGAGACTCCTGCCCGTCGCGAGCGCCGCCTCGATCTGCGCCAGCGCCTCGCTCCTCGGCAGCGCAGCCTCGAGAACTTCCAATTGCGGCGCCAGGATCTTGCGCAGCTCGGCACGGTCCAGGGGAGCGAGGCTCTCCTGGGCGAGTGGCGAGACGCGCCCGGGCTTCGGCGCCGAAGCGGCGGCCGGGCTCACGATGGGTGGGCGCAGGATGGGCGCATGAGCCGCATTCTACGCGGTGCAGCTAACATGTGTTACGACACCATCATCCCTGCGGCACGGCAAAGAAAAAGGCCGGCGCGAGGCCGGCCCTTCGCGGGATGCGCAGGTATCAGGCCGCCGCGGCTGCCTTCTTCTCGCGCTTCGCGCCCTTCTTCGTTTCCGCCTCGTCGCCCTCCTCGGCGGGGGCCGGCCGGTCCATCAGCTCGACCAGCGCCATCGGGGCGTTGTCGCCCACGCGGAAGCCGTACTTGAGGATGCGAAGGTATCCGCCGCTGCGGCTCTTGTAGCGCGGACCCAGCTCGGCGAAGAGCTTCACGACCATCTCGCGGTCGCGAAGGCGGTCGAAGGCGAGACGCCGGTTGGCGAGCGTCGGGTTCTTGCCGAGGGTGATGATCGGCTCGGCGACGCGCCGCAGCTCCTTCGCCTTCGGCAGCGTGGTCCTGATGGCCTCGTGGCGCAGCAGGGACACGGTCATGTTGCGCAGCATCGCGAGGCGATGGCTGCTGGTGCGGTTGAGCTTGCGAAGCCCGTGGCGGTGACGCATTGCTGTGTTCCTTTCGACTCTCTTGGCCTATGCGACCTTATTGGTATTGTGGTTGTGGAATTGGCTCCCCGCCTGCGCGGGGATGACGGCGCGAGTTACCGCGCCGTCACTTGGTGAGACCGGCGACCGGCCAGTTCTCGAGCTTCATCCCCAGGGTGAGCCCTTTGGAGGCGAGCACTTCCTTGATCTCGTTGAGCGACTTGCGGCCGAGGTTGGGAGTCTTGAGCAGCTCGTTCTCGGTGCGCTGGATCAGGTCGCCGATGTAGTAGATGTTCTCGGCCTTGAGGCAGTTGGCCGAACGCACCGTGAGCTCCAGGTCGTCGACCGGCTGCAGCAGGATCGGATCGACCTGCGGCTGCGCGGTCTCGGGACGCTCCTCGCTCGTCGACTGCAGCGAGGCGAACACCGACAGCTGGTCCACGAGCACGGAGGCGGAGTAACGCACCGCCTCTTCCGGCTCGATCACGCCGTTGGTCTCGATGTCGATCACGAGGCGGTCGAGGTCGGTGCGCTGCTCGACGCGGGCGCTCTCGACCTGGTAGCTCACGCGGCGCACCGGCGAGAACGAGGCGTCGAGCAGGATCGAGCCGATGGAGCGCGAATCGTCCTGGCGGCGCGAGGTCGCCGGAACGTAGCCGCGGCCCTTCTCGATCTTGATCGTCATGTCGATCTTGCCGCCCTGCGTGAGGTGCGCGATCACGTGATCGGGATTGATGATCTCGACGTCGTGCGTCTGCTCGATGTCGGCGGCCGTCACCGGGCCCGCGGCGTTCTTCTTGAGCTTGAGCGTCGCTTCCGAGCGGTTGTGCAGCTTCATCACCACACCCTTGAGGTTGAGGATGACGTCGACGACGTCCTCCTGCACCCCCTCGATGGTGGAGTATTCATGCAGCACGCCGGCGATCTTGACCTCGGTCGCGGCGTAGCCCGGCATGGAGGAGAGCAGGATGCGGCGCAGCGCGTTGCCCAGCGTATGGCCGTAGCCGCGCTCGAACGGCTCCATGATCACCTTCGCATGCGTCGGCGAAAGGTTCTGCACGTCGATGATTCGGGGTTTCAGGAAAGTCGTGGCGTTGCTTTGCATTCGCGTCTACCTCTGCCAAGTGCGCGGGGCTCTCGCTCCGCGTGACAACGGATTACTTCGAATAGAGTTCGACTACCAGCTGCTCGTTCACGTCGTTGGCGAATTCCGCCCGGTCGGGGAGCGCCTTGAAGGTGCCCTTGAAGTTCTTGGGGTCGACGTCGACCCAGCTCGGGAAGCCGTTCGCCTCCGCGAGGTCGAGCGAGGCCTTGATGCGCAGCTGCGCCTTCGATTTCTCGCGCACCGACACCACGTCGGTGGCGCGCACGAGGTACGAGGGGATGCTCACGCGCTTGCCGTTCACCTCGATCGCGCAGTGCGAGACCAGCTGGCGGGCTTCCGCCCGCGTGCACGCGAATCCCATGCGATAGACGACGTTGTCCAGGCGGCTCTCGAGGAGCTGCAGCAGCACTTCGCCCGTGGCGCCCCGCTTCTGGATCGCCTTGTCGAAGTAGGTGCGGAACTGGCGCTCGAGCACGCCGTACATGCGGCGGATCTTCTGCTTCTCGCGCAGCTGCGTGCCGTACTCCGAGATGCGCGTCGACTTGGCGCCGTGCTGGCCGGGGCGCGAGTCGAGCTTGCACTTCGTGTCGAGCGAGCGGCGCGCGCTCTTCAGGAAGAGGTCGGTACCTTCCCGCCTCGAGAGCTTGCACTTCGGTCCGATATAGCGTGCCACGGTCTGTTCTCCTGATTACATGCGCCGGCGCTTGGGCGGCCGGCAGCCGTTGTGCGGGACGGGGGTCACGTCGGCGATCGAGATGATCTTCAGCCCCAGCGCGTTGAGGGCGCGCACCGCGGACTCGCGTCCCGGGCCCGGCCCCTTGATGCGCACTTCGAGGTTCTTCACGCCGTGCTCCTGGGCGGCGCGGCCCGCCGCCTCGGCGGCGACCTGCGCGGCGAACGGCGTCGACTTGCGCGAGCCCTTGAAGCCCGCCGCACCCGAGGTCGCCCACGACAGCGCGTTGCCCTGCCGGTCGGTAATCGTGATGATCGTGTTGTTGAACGACGCGTGCACGTGGGCGATGCCCTCCGATATGACCTTCTTCGCCTTCTTGCGGACGCGGGCTGCGGCTGCCTTGACCATTCGGGTGATTCCTTCCTAGCGTTAAGCGGTTGCGGTCGCGGATTTCGTCAGGCGGACGGCCTTGCGCGGCCCCTTGCGCGTGCGCGCATTGGTGCGCGTGCGCTGGCCGCGCACCGGCAGGCCCTTCTTGTGCCGCACCCCGCGGTAGCAGCCCAGGTCCATGAGCCGCTTGATGTTCATCGACGTCTCGCGGCGCAGGTCGCCTTCGACGGTGAACTTGGCGACATGCTCGCGCAGCTTGTCCATCTCGGCGTCGGTGAGGTCCTTGATCTTGGACGACTGCCTCACGCCGGCGGACTCGCAGATCGCGCGCGCGCGCGCGCGGCCGATGCCGAAGATCGCCGTCAACGCGATCGAGGCGTGCTGGTGGTTCGGGATGTTGATGCCGGCGATACGAGCCATGTATGGATTCCTTTATCCCTGGCGCTGTTTGTGGCGCGGGTCGGTGCAGATCACCCGCACGACGCGCTTGCGCCGCACGATCTTGCATTTGCGGCAGATTTTCTTGACCGAAGCCTGCACTCGCATCGTCGTTCTCCTTACTTGGCGCGGAACGTGATCCGCGCCTTGGTCAAATCGTAGGGCGTGAGCTCCACGGTCACCTTGTCGCCCGGAAGGATGCGGATGTAGTGCATGCGCATCTTCCCGGAGATGTGGCCGAGCACCACGTGCCCGTTCTCGAGCTTCACCCTGAACATCGCGTTGGGGAGGGTCTCGACTATCTCCCCCTGCATCTGGATCGTCTCTTCCTTGGCCATCTGGTCAGCGAACCGGGAAGCCCGTGCCGCCCTTGAAGTTCGCCTTCTTGAGCAGGCTTTCGTACTGGTGCGACATCAGGTAGGCCTGCAGCTGAGCCATGAAATCCATCGTCACCACCACCGTGATCAGCAGCGACGTGCCGCCGAAGTAGAACGGCACGTTGTAGTTGGTGTGCAGGAACTCGGGCAGCAGGCACACCAGCGTCACGTAGATCGCGCCGATCAGAGTGAGGCGCGTGATGATCCGGTCGACGTAGCGCGCCGTCTGGTCGCCCGGGCGGATGCCCGGAACGAACGCGCCGCTCTTTTTCAGATTGTCGGCGGTCTCCTTCGAATTGAAGACCAGCGCGGTGTAGAAGAAGCAGAAGAAGATGATCGCCGAGGCGTACAGGATGATGTAGAGCGCCTGCCCGGGCGACAGCGCGCCGGACACGTCCTTGAGCCACGTCATGTGCTCGTTCGAGCCGAACCAGCTCGCGAGCGTCGCCGGGAAGAGGATGATCGACGAGGCGAAGATCGGCGGGATCACGCCCGACATGTTGAGCTTGAGGGGCAGGAACGAGCTTTGCCCGCCGTAGAGGCGGTTGCCGACCTGCCGCTTGGCGTAGTTCACCAGGATGCGCCGCTGGCCCTTCTCGACGTACACCACCACCATCGTGACGCCAATCACCAGCGCGAAGATGAAGAGCGCGACGATGATCGACATCGACCCGGTGCGCACCAGCTCGAGCGTGCCGCCCATTGCCGCCGGCAGCCCCGCGACGATGCCGCCGAAGATGATCATCGAGATGCCGTTGCCGATGCCGCGCTCGGTGATCTGCTCGCCGAGCCACATGAGGAACATGGTGCCGGTCATCAGCGTGATCACGGTCGTGATGCGGAACGCGAGGCCCGGGTCGATCACCAGCCCGGGCTGCGACTCGAGCGCGACCGAGATGCCGAGCGCCTGGAACGTGGCGAGCACCACCGTGCCGTAGCGGGTGTACTGCGTGATCTTGCGCCGGCCCGCCTCGCCCTCCTTCTTGAGCGCCTCGAGCTGCGGCGAGACCACGCTCATCAGCTGCATGATGATCGACGACGAGATGTAGGGCATGATGCCCAGCGCGAAGATGGTGAAGCGCGACAGCGCGCCACCCGAGAACATGTTGAACATGTCCAGGATTCCGCCCTTGTTCTGCTGGAACAGCTTCGAGAGCTCGCCCGGATCGATCCCCGGCACGGGAATGTGCGCCCCGATGCGGTAGACGATCAGCGCGCCCAGCAGGAAGATCAGCCGGCGCTTGAGGTCGCCGAGCTTGCCGAGGGTCGCGAGAGGATTGGCCGACAACGCGTAGCTCCCTTAGGCCTTCGCGCCCGCTTCGGGCTTCTTCTTGGACGCGAGCTTCTTCACCGTCGGCAGCACTTCGAGCGCGGCGACGCTGCCGCCCGCGCCCTCGATGGCCGCCTTGGCACCCTTGGAGGCGCCCAGCCCGGAAACCTTGAAGGCCTTTTCGACCTTGCCGGCGAGGATGATCTTGGCGCGCTTCGTGTCTTTCGCCACTAGGCCCGCCTTCTTCAATCCGTCGAGGTCGATCGTCCCGCCGGGAATCCGCTTGAGGTCACCCGAGCGCACCTCGACCGCCTTGTCGATCGTCACCGCGAGGAATCCGCGCTTGGGCAGGCGCCGCTGCAGCGGCATTTGCCCGCCCTCGAATCCAACCTTGTGGTATCCGCCGGCGCGCGCCTTCTGGCCCTTGTGGCCGCGACCCGCGGTCTTGCCGAGGCCGGAGCCGCCGCCGCGCCCGACGCGCCTGCGCGGCTTCTTCGCGCCCGGCGCGGGCTTGATCGTGTTCAGTTCCATCGTCCTATTCCTCGACCTTCAGGAGGTAGCTCGCGTGGTTGATCATTCCGCGGATCGAAGGCGTGTCCTCGACCTCGACCGTGTGCTGGCGGTGCTTGAGCCCCAGGCCCTTCACCGATTCGCGGTGGCCATGGATGGCGCCGCGCAGGCCCTTCACCAGGGTCACCCTGATCTTCTTGCCGGATGCGGCGGGTTGCTTCTTCGCAGTCATGTTCTCGAGTCCTCAGCCGGCGATCTCTTCGACCTTCTTGCCGCGCTTGGCCGCGATCTCGGAAGGCCGGCGCTGCTGCAGGAGGCCGTCGAGCGTCGCGCGCACCACGTTGTAGGGGTTCGTCGAGCCGTGGCACTTGGCCGAGATGTTGGTCACGCCCATCACCTCGAACACCGCGCGCATCGCGCCGCCCGCCTTGATGCCGTTGCCTTCCTGCGCCGGCTTCATCATCACGCGCGTGGCGCCGTGGCGGCCGAGCACCTCGTGGAACAGCGTGCCGCTCTTGAGGTTCACCTTCACCAGGTTGCGGCGCGCCTGCTCCATCGCCTTCTGCACCGCCACCGGCACCTCGCGAGCCTTGCCCTTGCCCATGCCGATCGAGCCGTCGCCGTCGCCCACCACCGTGAGGGCCGCGAAGCCCAGGATGCGCCCGCCCTTGACCACCTTGGTCACGCGGTTCACCGAGATCATCTTCTCGCGCAGGCCGTCGCTCTTCTCGTCGGATCCCGCCCTCGTCTGGTCCATTTTCGCCATGTCGCGCTCCTCAGAACTTCAATCCGCCCTCGCGGGCGGCTTCGGCGAGCGCTTTCACGCGGCCGTGGTAGCTGAATCCTGCGCGGTCGAAGGCGACCTCGGTGACGCCGGCCGCGCGGGCCTTTTCCGCGATGCGCTTGCCGACCTCGGCCGCCGCCGCCTTCTTGGCGCCGTTGGGGTGCGCGGAGCGCACGTCCTTCTCGAGCGTCGAGGCCGAAGCGAGCACCTTCTTGCCGGCCGCGTCGATCAGCTGGGCGTAGATGTGCAGGTTGGTCCGGTGGACCATGAGGCGCGCCGCGCCCTGGCGCGCGATGCGCACCCGCGTCTTTGCGGCACGGCGGATTCTCGAGGCTTTCTTGTCCATGGATGGCTCTCGCTTACTTCTTCTTGGTTTCCTTGATCGTCACGGCTTCGCCCACGTAGCGCACGCCCTTGCCCTTGTAGGGCTCCGGCGGCTTGTACGCGCGGATCTCCGCGGCGACCTGGCCGACCTTCTGGATGTCGGCTCCCTTGATCACGATTTCCGTCTGCGTCGGCGTCTCCGCCTTCACGCCGTCGGGCAACAAGTGCACGATCGGGTGGGAGAAGCCGAGCGACAGGTTCACCTTGTTGCCCTGCGCCTGCGCGCGGTAGCCGACGCCCACGAGCTGCAATCGCTTCTCGAAGCCCTGCTTCACGCCCTGGACCATGTTCGCGACCGTGGCGCGCAGCGTGCCGGAGAGCGCATTCGATTCCTGGGTGTCGTCGGTCGCGGCGAAGGTGACCTTGTCGCCGTCGCGCTTGACCGCGACGCCGGGGCTGAGCGCCTGCCTGAGGGTGCCGAGCGGGCCCTTCACGGTGAGCTCGGCGGCTCCGACCGTGACTTCGACCTTGTCGGGAACGACGACGGGTGCTTTGGCGATTCGGGACATGGGGCGCGCTCCTTCAGACCACGATGCAGAGCACTTCGCCGCCCACTCCGGCCTCGCGGGCCCTGCGGTCGGTCATCACGCCGCGCGAAGTGGACACGATCGCGACACCCAGCCCGTTCATGACGCGCGGGATGTCGTCGCGGCCCTTGTAGATGCGCAGTCCCGGGCGCGATACGCGCTCGATCTTCTCGATCACCGGCTTGCCGCCGTAGTACTTGAGACCGATCTCGATCACGGGCTTGCCGTCCATGTCGCGCACCGCGAAGTCCTCGATGTAGCCCTCGTCCTTGAGGACCTGGGCGATCGCGTGCTTCACCTTGGAGGCGGGAACCGCGACGCTCACCTTCTCGGTGGCCTGCGCGTTGCGGATGCGCGTCAGCATGTCGGAGATGGGATCACTCATGCTCATGTCGTCGCTCCTACCAGCTCGCCTTGATCATTCCCGGGATCTCGCCGCGCATGGCGATCTCGCGGATCTTGTTGCGCCCGAGACCGAACTTGCGGAACGTCCCGCGCGGCCGCCCGGTGATCGCGCAGCGATTGCGCAGCCTTACCGGCGAAGCATTGCGGGGCAGCGCCTGGAGCCGCGCGCGCGCCTGGTCGCGCGCGTCGTCCGTCGCCTTGGGATCCTGGATGATCGCGAACAGCTGCTTCCTGCGCTCCGCGAATCGCTTCACGGTGGCGCGGCGCTTCGCCTCGCGGTTGATGACGGCAAGCTTGGCCATTACGCCCTCTCAGTCCTGAACGGAAACCGGAACGCGGCGAGAAGCGCTTTCGCCTCCTCGTCGGTCTTCGCGGTGGTGGTGATGGAGATGTTCAGACCCCGCAACGTGTCGATCTTGTCGTACTCGATCTCGGGGAAGATGATCTGTTCCTTGATGCCCATGTTGTAGTTGCCGCGGTGGTCGAACGCGCGGCCCGATATGCCGCGGAAGTCGCGCACGCGCGGCAGCGCGATGGTCACCAGGCGGTCGAGGAACTCGTACATACGGCGGTTGCGCAGCGTCACCATCACGCCGACGGGGTAGCCGCTGCGGATCTTGAACGCGGCGATCGACTTGCGCGACTTGGTGACGACCGCTTTCTGGCCTGCGATCTTGTTGAGGTCGCCGGCGGCGTTCTCGAGGATCTTCTTGTCGGCGACCGCCTCGCCCACGCCCATGTTGAGCGTGATCTTGGTCACCCGCGGCACCTGCATGCGGGTCTTGTAGCCGAACTGCTTCATCAGCGCCGGCACCACGGTCTCGCGATAGAGCACCTGCAGGCGCGGCGGCTGGGTGGGGGCGGCTTCCTTGGCCGTGGGCTTGGGCGCCTTCGCGCCCTTGTCCTGCTTGCCCTCGGCCTTCGCGGGCTTGGCGTCCAGCGCGGGCTTGCCGCCGGTCGGGTGCGCCTTCGCATCCTTGCCGTGGCCGCCCTTGGCGCCCTTCGCGTCCTTGTCCTTCTCGCTCTTCTGGTCTTTGTCTTTGGCCATGATCGCTTGGCGCCTCAAACGTCGACGACTTCGCCGTTCGACTTGAAGAAGCGCACCTTGCGCGCCGGCGTGGCGCCCTGCGCTTCCAGGAATTTGAATCCCACCCGGTCACCCTTGCCGGTGGCCGGGTTGACGAGCATCACGTTGGAGATGTGCAAAGGCATCTCCTTGTCGATGATGCCGCCGGTCTGCCCCTTCACCGGGTTGGGCCGCTGGTGCTTCTTCACGCGGTTCACGCCCTCGATCAGCACCTTGTCGGTGAGGATGCGCAGCACCATGCCGCGCTTGCCCTTTTCCCGGCCGGTCGTCACGACCACCGTGTCGCCCTTGCGGATCTTCTGCATCGTTCGCTCTCCTAGAGGACTTCGGGCGCGAGCGACACGATCTTCATGAAGCGCTCGGTGCGCAGCTCGCGCGTCACCGGGCCGAAGATGCGCGTGCCGATCGGCTCGAGCTTGGGATTGAGCAGTACGGCGGCGTTGGTGTCGAAGCGCACCACGGAGCCGTCGGGGCGGCGGACGCCGTGCGCCGTGCGCACCACCACCGCGTCGTAAACCTCGCCCTTCTTCACGCGGCCGCGCGGCGCGCAGCTCTTGACGCTCACCTTGATGATGTCGCCGATGCCCGCATAGCGGCGCTTGGAGCCGCCGAGCACCTTGATACACATCACCGAGCGCGCGCCGGTGTTGTCGGCGACGTCGAGGATCGACTGCATCTGAATCATTGTTCTCTCTCCAACTTAACCCGTCGGGCCCGCGCCCGTCCGGCCAGTCTTGGAACCGTCTTCCGCCGCCGCCTTCCCGCGTGGGCGAGGCATTGGCTGGTCTGGGTTTCCCCGCCGGCGAAGCATGGCGGAGAGGGTCAAACAGCAACCGCTTGGGGCCCGGGGCGCTTGGTAATGCAGGCTTCTGCTGGCTGCCGGGCGGCCCCCGGAGGGCTTCCCCGCCGGGCTCTTTACTGGTCTTCCGGCCACGAAGCCTGGGCCGGAAACAGAAAGACCGCGATTATAGCAGTTTTCGAGCCAACTGGGCTACTCCCCCGGCCGGCCAGCCCTACTCCGGACGCGCCCGTTCCACCAGGCGCGCCACCTTCCACGCCTTGGTCTTGGAGATCGGACGGCATTCCTCGATCACCACCTTGTCGCCCACCTTGGCTTCGTTGCCCTCGTTGTGGGCGTGGTACTTTTTCGTGCGGCTCACCACCTTGCCGATGGTCGGATGCTGCACCTGGCGCTCGACCACGACCGTCACGGTCTTGTCCATCTTGTCGCTCACGACGGTGCCGGTCAGCTGGCGGTGGCTCTTCACGGTCTCGCTCATTTCGCGCTCGCTTTCGACTTCTTCTCGGTGAGCAGGGTATGCACGCGCGCGATCTGCCGGCGCACGCGCTCGATCTCGCTGTTCTTGGTGAGGCTCTGCGTGGCGAGCTGCATGCGCAGCCCGAACTGCGCGCGACGCAGCTCCAGCAGCTCCTTGTTCAGCTCCTCGACGCTCTTGCCGCGTAGCTCGTTCGTCTTCATGTTCGTCCTCCGTCAGCCGACCAGTCGCTGCACGAACGTCGTGCGAATCGGCAGTTTCGCCGCCGCGAGCGCAAAGGCCTCGCGAGCGACTGTTTCGTCGACTCCGTCCATCTCATAGAGCACCTTGCCGGGAACGATCTCGGCCACGAAGTACTCCGGAGAACCCTTGCCGTTGCCCATGCGGACCTCGGCCGGCTTCTTGGAGATGGGCTTGTCCGGGAAGATGCGGATCCAGACGCGCCCGCCGCGCTTGATGTGGCGCGTCATCGCGCGCCGCGCCGCCTCGATCTGGCGCGCGGTCAGGCGCCCGCGCCCGGTCGCCTTGAGCCCGTACTCGCCGAAGGAGACCTTGGCGCCGCGCGTGGCGACGCCCTTGTTGCGGCCCTTCTGCTCCTTGCGATATTTCCTTCTAGCTGGCTGCAGCATGTTTCACCCCTGGTTTGCGGCTGGGTCGCTTCTCCGCTTCGGGCGGCGGCGCGGCGGGCTGCTCGCCCTTGCCGAGCACCTCGCCCTTGAACACGAGGACCTGGACGCCGATCGTGCCGTAGGTCGTGTGGGCCTCCGAGAAGCCGTATTCGATGTCGGCGCGCAGCGTATGCAGGGGCACGCGCCCCTCGCGATACCACTCGGTGCGCGCGATCTCCGCGCCGTTGAGACGCCCAGCGCTCGTGATCTTGATTCCCTGGGCGCCCAGGCGCATCGCGTTCTGCATCGCGCGCTTCATGGCGCGGCGGAACATCACGCGCTTCTCGAGCTGCCCGGTGATCGAGTCGGCGATCAGCTGGGCATCCAGTTCGGGCTTGCGGATCTCCTCGATGTTCACGTGGACCGGCACGCCCATGAGCTTCTGCAGGGCGTTACGCAGGCCCTCGATGTCCTCGCCCTTCTTGCCGATGACCACGCCGGGACGCGCCGAATAGATCGTGATGCGCGCGTTCTTCGACGGGCGCTCGATCACGACCTTGCCCACCGCCGCGTGCGAGAGCTTCTTCTTCAGGTATTCGCGCACCTTGATATCCTCGGCGAGCATGCCGGGGAAGTTCTTGGTGTTCGCGAACCACTTGGAGCCCCAGTTGCGGTTGACCGAGAGGCGAAAGCCGACCGGATTGATCTTCTGTCCCATGGCTAGTCCTTTTTCCCGTCGCCGACGGTGAGGAACACGTGGCAGGTGGGCTTCACGATGCGGTTGCCCCGGCCCTTGGCGCGCGCCTGGAAGCGCTTGAGCACCGGCCCCTTTTCGACGCAGATGCTGGTGATCTTGAGCTCGTCGATGTCGGCGCCGTTGTTGTGCTCGGCGTTGGCGATCGCGCTCTCGAGGACCTTCTTGATGATCTTGGCCCCCTTCTTCGGCGTGAAGGCGAGGATGTTGAGCGCGGCGCCGACGGACTGGCCGCGCACCAGGTCGGCGACGAGGCGGCCCTTCTGGGCCGAGAGCCTCACGCCATAGAGCTTGGATTGGACGTTCATCACGGTCTCCGGTTACTTCTTCGGCGCGGGCGGCGCTGCGCCCGGGGCAGCGGTGGCTGCCGGGGCGGGCGTGCCCGTGGGCACGACCTTCTTGTCGGCCGAATGGCCCTTGAAGGTGCGCGTCAGCGCGAACTCCCCGAGCTTGTGGCCGACCATGTTCTCGGTCACGTAGACGGGAATGTGCTGCTTGCCGTTGTGGACCGCGATCGTGAGCCCGACGAAATCGGGAAGGATCGTCGAGCGGCGCGACCACGTCTTGATCGGGCGCTTGTCCTTGGAGGCCTGGGCCGCCTCGACCTTTTGCATGAGATGCCCGTCTACGAACGGGCCCTTCTTGACTGAGCGTGCCATCGATTACCCCTCAGGCCTTCTTGTGGCGGCTGCGCACGATCATCGACTGCGTGCGCTTGTTGGTGCGGGTCTTCTTGCCCTTCGCGGGCTGTCCCCACGGCGACACCGGGTGCCGATTGCCGCGCGTGCGGCCACCGAGCGGGTGATCGACCGGGTTCATCGTCTCGCCGCGCACTGTCGGGCGGATGCCGCGCCAGCGGTTGGCGCCGGCCTTGCCGATCACGCGCAGGTTGTGCTCCTCGTTGCCGACCTCGCCGATGGTCGCGCGGCAGTTCACGTGCACGCGGCGGATTTCCCCCGAGCGCAAGCGGATCTGCGCGTACTCGCCTTCGCGCGCGAGCAACTGCACTCCGGCGCCCGCGGCGCGCGCGATCTGCGCGCCCTTGCCCGGAAGCATCTCGACGCAATGCACCGTCGTGCCCACCGGGATGTTGCGTAGCGGCAGGGCGTTGCCGGTCTTGATCGGCGCTTCCGAGCCGCTCTCGATCTTCTGCCCGACCACGATGCCCTTGGGCGCGATCATGTAGCGGCGCTCGCCGTCGGAGTAGCACAGCAGCGCGATGTTGGCGCTGCGGTTGGGGTCGTACTCGAGCCGCTCGACCGTCGCGGCGATCCCGTCCTTGTCGCGGCGAAAGTCGATGATGCGGTAGTGGTGCTTGTGCCCGCCACCCTGGTGCCGTGTCGTGATGTTGCCCATGGAGTTGCGGCCGGCACGCTTGTGCAGCGCTTCCACGAGCGGCGCGTAGCCGGAACCCTTGTGCAGCTCCGCATTCACCACCTTCACCATCGACCGGCGGCCGGCCGAGGTGGGCTTGGTCTTGACGAGTGCCATGTCAGGCCACTCCTTCCACGAAGTTGATGTCGCCCTCGCCCTTGAGGCTCACGTAGGCCTTCTTGAAGCCCCTGCGCCGGCCGATGAAGCGCCCGTGGCGCTTCTCCTTGCCCTTGACGTTGACGACGTTCACCGTCGCCACCTCGACCTTCTGCTCCTTGAAGAGCAGCTCGACCGCGGCCTTGATCTCGGCCTTGGTCGCGTCGGGGACGACTTCGAAGACGACCTGCCGGCGGGTCTCGCCCACGAGCGTCGCCTTCTCCGAGATCACCGGGGCGACGATGATCTTCATCAGGCGTTCTTGGTTCATGCCAGGGCCTCCTCGAGATGCTTGACCGCGGCGCGCGTGACCAGGACCTTCTCGAAGCGCATCAGGCTGACGGGATCCGCGTAGCGCGCTTCGAGCACCAGAACGTTGGGCAGGTTGCGCGCGGAAAGGAACAGGTTCTCGTCGACCTTGTCGGTGAGGATCAGCACCTCGCTCAGGCCCAGGTCGCGCAATTTCCCGGCGAGAATCTTGGTCTTGGGCTGGTCGACGGAGAAACCGTCGATCACCGACAGGCGCTCCTCGCGAACCAGCTGCGAGAGGATGGCGGCCATGCCGGCGCGATACATCTTGCGGTTGAGCTTGTGCGTGAAGTTCTCGTCCGGCTTGTTGGGGAAGATCCGTCCGCCGCCGCGCCACAAGGGGCTGGAGGTCATCCCGGCGCGCGCGCGCCCGGTGCCCTTCTGGCGCCAGGGCTTGCGAGTCGAGTGGCGCACTTCGCTGCGCGTCTTCTGCTTGCGCGATCCCTGCCGGCCGTTGGCGGTGTAGGCGACGACGACCTGGTGCACCAGGGCCTCGTTGTAGGAACGCCCGAACAGGGCCTCGGAAGCAGTGACGGGCTTCTGCGCCTCGCCCTTTTCATTGATGACCTTGAGCTCGATCACTTGGCTCGCGTCCATTATTTCGCTCCTTTCGGAGAGGCGCTCTTCGCCTTGACGCTGGGACGCACCACCACGGCGCCGTTCTTGGAGCCCGGGATGGAGCCCTTCACCAGGATGAGCGAGCGCTCGGCGTCCACGCGCGCTACTTCGAGGAGCTGAACGGTGCGATTCACGTTTCCGAGCTGCCCGGACATGCGCTTGCCCGGAAAGACGCGGCCCGGGTCCTGCGCCATGCCGATCGAGCCGGGGCTGTTGTGCGAGAGCGAGTTGCCGTGGGAAGCGCGGTTCGACGAGAAGTGATGGCGCTTGATCGCTCCGGCGTGGCCCTTGCCGAGCGTCGTGCCAGAGACGTCGACCTTCTGCCCGGGCTGGAACATGTCGACCTTCAGCTCGGCGCCGACCTTGAGGTCGCCGAGGCTCTCGGAGGCGACGCGGAACTCGCGCAGCTCGCTGCCCGCCTCGACGCCGGCCTTGGCGAAATGCCCCGCCATGGCCTTGGTGACCCGGCTCGCGCGGCGCTTGCCGAACGCGACCTGGATCGCCACGTAGCCGTCGGAATCCTTCGACTTGATCTGCGCCACGCGGTTGCCGGCGCAATCGATCACGGTCACCGGAACGGAGGTGCCGTCGTCCTTGAAGATGCGCATCATGCCGACCTTGCGGCCGACGAGACCGAGACTCATCTTTCAACCCTTTCTGTTATGTCCCCGCGTGCCCGGCACAAGGCCAACTCACGAGGGTGCCGACAACAATTGGCCGGCGCTTCACCTTCTGCCCCGCGAGCCTCACGGCCAGCGGCGCAGGAAAACCGTTAATTATACCGCAAGTTACAGCTTGATCTCGACATCCACTCCAGCCGGGAGGTCGAGCTTCATCAGCGCGTCGACGGTCTTGTCCGTGGGCTCGATGATGTCCATGAGGCGCAGGTGCGTGCGGATCTCGAACTGGTCGCGCGAGGTCTTGTTCTTGTGCGGCGAGCGCAGGATGTCGAAACGCTCGATGCGCGTGGGCATGGGCACGGGGCCCTTCACCACGGCGCCGGTGCGTTTGGCCGTCTCCACGATTTCGAGTGCCGACTGGTCGATCAGCTTGTAGTCGAACGCCTTGAGGCGGATGCGGATCTTCTGTTTTGCGAGGGCTTGGGCCATGTCGTATGTCTTTCTGCGGACTACTCGAGGATCTTGGTGACGACGCCTGCGCCGACGGTGCGGCCGCCCTCGCGGATGGCGAAGCGCAGCTTCTCCTCCATCGCGATGGGCGCGATCAGCGTCACCACCATCTTGATGTTGTCGCCCGGCATCACCATCTCGGTGCCCGCGGGGAGCTCCAGCGAACCGGTCACGTCGGTGGTGCGAAAGTAGAACTGCGGCCGGTAGCCGTTGAAGAACGGCGTATGCCGCCCGCCCTCTTCCTTGGAAAGCACGTACACCTCGCACTCGAACTTGGTGTGCGGGGTGATCGAGCCGGGCTTGGAGAGCACCTGGCCGCGCTCGACCTCTTCGCGCTTGGTGCCGCGCAGCAAGATCCCGACGTTGTCGCCCGCCTGCACCTGGTCGAGGAGCTTGCGAAACATCTCCGTTCCCGTGCACACCGTCTTGAGCGTGGGCTTCAAGCCCACGATCTCGAGCTCATCGCCCACCTTGCACACACCGCGCTCGACGCGCCCCGTGACCACCGTGCCGCGCCCCGAGATCGAGAACACGTCTTCCACCGGCATCAGGAAGGTGCCCTCGGTCGCCCGCTCCGGGGTCGGAATGTAGCTATCGAGCGCATCGGCCAGCTTCATGATCGACTGCTCGCCCAGCTCCCCCGTGTCGCCTTCGAGCGCTTTGAGCGCCGAGCCGATCACGATCGGCGTCTTGTCGCCGGGAAACTTGTACTTCGACAAGAGCTCTCGCACCTCGACTTCCACCAGCTCCAAGAGCTCCTTGTCATCGACCATGTCGGCCTTGTTCATGTACACCACGATGTAGGGCACCCCCACCTGGCGCGCCAGCAGGATGTGCTCGCGCGTCTGCGGCATCGGGCCGTCGGCCGCCGACACCACCAGGATCGCGCCATCCATCTGCGCCGCCCCCGTGATCATGTTCTTGATGTAGTCGGCGTGGCCCGGGCAATCGACGTGCGCGTAGTGGCGCTTGGAGGTCTGGTACTCCACGTGCGCCGTGTTGATCGTGATCCCGCGCGCCTTCTCCTCCGGAGCGTTGTCGATCTGGTCGTAGGCCCTCACCTCCCCACCGAACTTCTTGGAGAGCACCAGCGTCATCGCCGCCGTCAGCGTCGTCTTGCCGTGATCCACGTGACCGATCGTGCCCACGTTCACGTGCGGCTTGGTGCGCTCGAACTTGCCCTTTGCCATGATCTTTCCTTGATTAGTCGGCTGCAGCCTTCTGGTTGATGATCGAGTCGGCCACGTTCTTCGGCGCCTCGTGGTAGTGCTTGAACTCCATCGTGTAGGTCGCGCGGCCCTGGGTGGCGGAGCGCAGGCTGGTGGAATAGCCGAACATCTCCGAAAGCGGCACGTCCGCCTTGATCACCATGGTGCCGGCGACGTCTTCCTGCGCGTGCATCACGCCCCGGCGGCGATTCAGGTCGCCGACGACGTTGCCGACGAAATCCACGGGCGTCTCCACTTCCACGGCCATGATCGGCTCGAGCAGCACCGGATTGGCGCGGCGCATGCCTTCCTTGAACGCCATGGAGGCCGCCATCTTGAACGCGTTTTCGTTCGAGTCGACCTCGTGATACGAGCCGTAATGCAGCGTGACCTTCACGTCGACGACCGGATAGCCCGCGAGCACGCCGTTCGTGAGCGTCTCCTTGACGCCTTTTTCCACCGCGGGAATGAATTCGCGCGGCACCGAGCCACCCTTGATGGCATCGACGAACTCGAAGCCCTTGCCGTGCTCCTGCGGTTCCACCTTGAGCACGACGTGGCCGTACTGGCCGCGGCCGCCCGACTGCTTGATGAACTTGCCTTCGACCTCCGGCACGATGCGGCGGATGGTTTCGCGGTAAGCCACCTGCGGCTTGCCCACGGTCGCCTCGACGCCGAACTCGCGCCTCATGCGGTCGACCAGGATCTCGAGGTGCAGCTCTCCCATGCCCGAGATGATCGTCTGGCCGCTCTCGTCATCCGTATGCACGCGGAAGGACGGGTCCTCCTGCGCGAGGCGGTTGAGGGCGATGCCCATCTTCTCCTGGTCGGCCTTCGTCTTGGGCTCGACCGCCTGCGAGATGACCGGCTCGGGAAAGATCATGCGCTCGAGGACGATGACCTCGTCCGGATCGCAGATCGTGTCGCCGGTCGTGGCCTCGCGCAGCCCGACGGCGGCGGCGATGTCGCCCGCGTACACTTCCTTGATCTCCTCGCGCTGGTTGGCGTGCATCTGCAGAAGCCGCCCGATGCGCTCCTTCTTGCTCTTGATCGGGTTGTAGATCGAGTCGCCCGACTTGACCACCCCCGAATAGACGCGAAAGAAGATGAGCTGGCCGACGTAAGGGTCGGTCATGATCTTGAAGGCGAGGCCCGCGAACGGCTCCTCGTCGGAGGCCGCGCGGTCGCCCTGCGTGCCGTTCTCGAGCTCGCCCTTCACGGGCGGAATGTCGGTCGGCGCGGGCATGTAGTCGATGACGGCGTCGAGCATCGCCTGCACGCCCTTGTTCTTGAACGCCGACCCGCACAGCATCGGCACGATCTGGTTGGCGATGGTGCGCTTGCGAAGGCCCTTCTTGATGTCTTCGGCGGAGAGGTCGTGGCCCTCGAGGTATTTGTGCGTCAGGTCGTCGTCGGCCTCGGCGGCCGCCTCGACCATCTTCTCGCGCCATTCCTTCGCCAGCGCGAGGAGCTCGGCCGGAATGTCGCGGAACTCGAACTTCATGCCCTGGCTCGCGTCGTCCCAGTAGATCGCCTTCATGCGAACCAGGTCGACCACGCCCTGGAACTTGTCCTCGGCGCCGATGGGAATCTGGATCGGCACCGGGTTGGCGCGCAGCCGCTCCTTCATCTGGCGGAACACCTTGAAGAAGTCCGCGCCGACGCGGTCCATCTTGTTCACGAAGGCGAGGCGCGGGACCTTGTACTTGTTGGCCTGGCGCCAGACCGTCTCGGACTGGGGCTGTACGCCGCCCACGGAGTCGTAAACCATGCAAGCGCCGTCGAGCACGCGCATCGAGCGCTCGACCTCGATGGTGAAGTCCACGTGGCCGGGCGTGTCGATGATGTTGATGCGGTGCTCGGGGAGGCTCTTGTCCATCCCCTGCCAAAAACAAGTCGTCGCCGCCGAAGTGATGGTGATGCCGCGCTCGCGCTCCTGCTCCATCCAGTCCATGACGGTCGCGCCGTCGTGGACCTCGCCCATCTTGTGCGACACCCCGGTGTAGAAAAGGATGCGCTCCGTGGTCGTGGTCTTGCCGGCGTCGATATGCGCCGAGATCCCGATGTTCCGGTAGCGTTCGATGGGTGTCTTGCGAGCCACTGTAGGTCCCTCAGAATCGGTAGTGCGCGAAAGCCTTGTTGGCCTCAGCCATGCGGTGCACTTCTTCCTTCTTCTTCACCGCGCCGCCGCGGCCCTCGGCTGCTTCCATCAACTCGTTGGCGAGCCGCTGCGCCATGCTCTTCTCGCCGCGCTTGCGCGCAGCCTCGCGGATCCAGCGCATGGAGAGCGCCGTGCGCCGAACCGGGCGCACCTCGACCGGAACCTGGTAGTTCGCGCCGCCGACGCGCCGGCTCTTCACCTCGACCATCGGCTTCACGTTGTTGATCGCGGCGTTGAAGACCTCGAAGGCGTCCTTGCCGGACTTCTTGGCGATGGTCTCGAGCGCGCCGTACATGATCCGCTCGGCAACCGACTTCTTGCCGCGCGTCATCAGCACGTTCATGAACTTGGCGACTTCCTCGCTCTTGTGCTTCGGATCCGGAAGGATCTCGCGTTTGGGTATTTCTCGGCGGCGCGGCATAAGTCTCTATTTCCCGTGATGGTTGCGTTTCAAATTCGCCCGGGCCCTACGCGGCCTTGGGTCGCTTGGCCCCGTACTTGGAGCGCGACTGCTTGCGGTCCTTGACGCCCGCGGTATCGAGGCTGCCGCGCACCATGTGGTAGCGCACGCCGGGCAGGTCCTTCACGCGGCCGCCGCGGATTAGCACCACCGAGTGCTCCTGCAGGTTGTGGCCCTCGCCGCCGATGTAGCTGATCACCTCGTAGCCGTTCGTGAGGCGCACCTTGGCGACCTTGCGAAGCGCCGAGTTGGGCTTCTTGGGCGTCGTGGTGTAGACGCGCGTGCACACGCCGCGCTTCTGTGGGCTTCCGCCCAGCGCGGGCACCTTGCTCTTCGTCTGCACCTTCCTGCGCCCTTTGCGCAGCAACTGATTGATCGTCGGCATGTTGTTCGTGGACCTGTGGTGTTTGGGGAAGCTTCCGCCCCCTTGGAGCTTTCCCGCCGCCCTGGCCTTTAGGTCGGAGCGGCGGGGAAAAAGCTCTCAATTTTAGAGGCTTAGCACATCAGCGTCAAGCAACCTGCTCGCTGCCGACATCGGACTCGTCGATCGCGAAACCGAAGGAGGCGCTCGAGCCCGGCTCCACATCCTTCTTCTTGCGCGTGGCGTGGTACGCGAGGCCCGTTCCCGCCGGGATGAGGCGCCCGACGATCACGTTTTCCTTGAGTCCGCGCAGGTCGTCCTTCTTGCCCATGATCGCCGCCTCGGTCAGTACCCGCGTGGTCTCCTGGAAGGAAGCCGCGGAGATGAACGAGTCGGTCGACAGCGATGCCTTGGTGATGCCCAGGAGCATGTACTCGTAGACCGCGGGCTTCTTGCCCTGGGCCGTGACGCGGTCGTTCTCGTCGAGGACCTCGGCACGCTCGACCTGCTCTCCGGTGATGAAGCGCGACTCGCCCGGATCGACGATCGAGACGCGGCGCAGCATCTGGCGCACGATCACCTCGATGTGCTTGTCGTTGATCTTCACGCCCTGGAGCCGGTAGACGTCCTGCACCTCGTCGATGATGTAGCGGGCGAGCGCCTCCATCCCTTGCAACCCCAGGATGTCGTGCGGATCGGCCGGGCCATCGACGATCATCTCGCCCTTGTTGACCACCTGTCCGTCGTGCACGGTGATGTGCTTGTCCTTCGGGATCAGGTACTCGTGGGCCGCGCCATCGAAGTCGGTGATGATCAGGCGCTGCTTGCCCTTGGTGTCCTTGCCGAACGACACCGTGCCCGTCACCTCGGCAAGCAGGCCCGCGTCCTTGGGCGAGCGCGCCTCGAAGAGCTCGGCCACCCGCGGCAAGCCGCCGGTGATGTCGCGCGTCTTCGACGACTCCTGCGGGATGCGGGCGAGCACGTCGCCGACCGCCACCTGCTGGCCGTTCTTCACCGTGATGATGGCGCCGATCTGGAAGGTGTAGTTCACCGGCGTGTCGCCGGTGGCGAGCTTCACATCCTTGCCGTTGGCCCCGATCAGCTTCACCGCGGGCCTCAAGCCCTTGGTGGCCGAAGTCCCGCGGCGCTTCGGATCGATCACGACCAGGCTGGAAAGGCCCGTGGTCTCGTCGATCTGCTTGGCCACGGTGACGCCTTCCTCGACGTTCTCGAAGCGGGTTTCGCCGGCGTATTCGGTGATGATGGGCCGCGTGAGCGGGTCCCAGTTGGCGAGCGCCTGGCCCGCCTTCACCTTCGCGCCGTCGGCGACCGTGAGCGTGGCTCCGTACGGAACCTTGTGGCGCTCGCGCTCGCGGCCGCTGTCGTCGGCGATGATGATTTCGCCGTTGCGCGAGATCGCGACCGACTCACCGCGCGCGTTGGTCACCGAACGAATGGCGGCGAAATGCACCACCCCGTTCGATTTCGCCTCGACCGCGCTCGCGACGGCGGTCCGTGAAGCCGCTCCGCCGATGTGGAACGTGCGCATGGTGAGCTGCGTCCCGGGTTCGCCGATCGACTGGGCGGCGATGACGCCGACCGCCTCGCCGACGTTCACCAGAGTCCCGCGGCCGAGGTCGCGCCCGTAGCACTTGGCGCACAGCCCGTAGCGGGTATCGCAGGTGAGCGGCGTGCGCACCTTGACCTCGTCGATGCCGCGGCTTTCGATACGTCCGACCGCATCCTCGTCGAGGAGCGAGCCGGCGGCGACGACGACGGTGTGGTTCTCCGTATCGAAGACGTCGGTCGCGGTGACGCGGCCGAGGATGCGCTCGCGCAGCGCCTCGACGACCTCGCCGCCCTCGACCAGGGCCTTCATCGCCATGCCGGCGGTGGTAGCGCAATCGTCCTCGATCACGACCAGGTCCTGGGTGACATCGACCAGGCGCCGCGTGAGGTAGCCCGAGTTCGCCGTCTTGAGCGCCGTGTCCGCGAGGCCCTTGCGCGCGCCGTGCGTGGAGATGAAGTACTGCAGCACGTTCAAGCCCTCACGGAAGTTCGCCGTGATCGGCGTCTCGATGATCGAGCCGTCGGGCTTGGCCATGAGGCCCCGCATTCCGGCGAGTTGCCGGATCTGCGCCGCCGAGCCGCGCGCGCCGGAGTCCGCCATCATGTAGATCGCGTTGAACGACTCCTCGGTGACTTCCTTGCCCTTGCGGTCGGTCGTCTTCTGGTTGCCGAGCTGGTCCATCATCGCCTTGGCGATCTGGTCGCCGGCGCGACCCCAGATGTCGACCACCTTGTTGTAGCGCTCGCCCTGGGTGACGAGACCCGAGGTGTACTGGCGCTCGATCTCCTTCACCTCCTTCTCGCTATCGTCGATGATCCCCGCCTTCTGCGCCGGGATCAGCAGGTCGTCGACGCAGATCGACAGGCCCGCGCGGGTGGCGTACGTGAAGCCGGTATACATCAGCTTGTCGGCGAAGATCACCGTCTCGCGGATGCCGCAGCGGCGGAACGCCTCGTTGATGAGCTTGGAGATCTCCTTCTTCTTGAGCGCCTTGTTGATGAGCGCGAAGGACAGGCCGGCGGGCAGGATTTCAGACAGCAGGGCGCGCCCGACCGTGGTCTCGTAGCGCTTGACGTTCTCCTCGATCGAGCCATCGTCGGCCTTCATCTTCTCGATGATGCGCACCGTGATCGCGGCATGCAGCTCGACGCCGCCGGATTCATAGGCGCGCGAGACTTCCGTCACGTTGCTGAAGAACGATCCTTCGCCGCGCGCGTTCACGCGCTGGCGGGTGGCGTAATACAGGCCCAGCACGATGTCCTGCGAGGGCACGATCACCGGCTCGCCGTGCGCGGTGTGCAGCACGTTGTTGGACGACAGCATCAGCGTGCGCGCCTCCATCTGCGCCTCGAGCGAGATCGGCACGTGGACGGCCATCTGGTCGCCGTCGAAGTCGGCATTGAACGCCGCGCAAACCAGCGGATGCAGCTGGATCGCCTTGCCCTCGATCAGCACCGGCTCGAAGGCCTGGATGCCGAGGCGGTGGAGCGTCGGCGCGCGGTTCAGCAGCACCGGGTGCTCGCGGATCACGTCCTCGAGGATGTCCCACACCACCGGCTCCTGGCTCTCGACCATGCGCTTGGCCGCCTTGATGGTGGTGGCGAGCCCCATGATCTCCAGCTTGTGGAAGATGAACGGCTTGAAGAGCTCGAGCGCCATCAGCTTCGGCAGCCCGCACTGGTGCAGTTTCAGGGTAGGGCCGACAACAATTACCGAGCGCCCGGAGTAGTCGACGCGCTTGCCGAGCAGGTTCTGGCGGAAGCGGCCGCTCTTGCCCTTGATCATGTCGGCGAGCGACTTGAGCGCGCGCTTGTTCGCGCCGGTCATCGCCTTGCCGCGGCGGCCGTTGTCGAGCAGCGAGTCGACGGCCTCCTGCAGCATGCGCTTCTCGTTGCGCACGATGATCTCGGGCGCCTTGAGCTCGAGGAGGCGCTTCAGGCGGTTGTTGCGGTTGATCACGCGCCGGTAGAGGTCGTTGAGATCGGAGGTCGCGAAGCGCCCGCCGTCGAGCGGGACCAACGGACGAAGATCGGGAGGCAGCACCGGCAGCACTTCCATGATCATCCAGTCGGGCTTGATGCCGGACTTGTTGAACGCCTCGAGCACCTTGAGGCGCTTGGCGATCTTCTTGATCTTGGTCTCCGAGCCGGTCGCGGCGAGCTCGGTGCGCAGCTGCTCGATGTCGCGGCCGACGTCGAGCTTGCGCAGCAGGTCGCGGATCCCCTCGGCGCCCATCGCCGCGGAGAAGTCATCGCCGTACTCCTCGACTTTCGCGAGGTAGTCGTCCTCGGAGAGGAGCTGGCAGCGGTTGAGCGGCGTCATGCCCGGGTCGGTGACGACGTAGGCCTCGAAGTAGAGGACGCGCTCGATGTCGCGCAGCGTCATGTCGAGGACCATGCCCAGGCGCGAGGGCAGGCTCTTCAGGAACCAGATGTGCGCGACCGGGCTCGCGAGCTCGATGTGGCCCATGCGCTCGCGGCGGACCTTGGTGAGCGTCACTTCGACGCCGCACTTTTCGCAGATCACGCCGCGGTGCTTGAGCCGCTTGTACTTGCCGCAAAGGCACTCGTAGTCCTTGATGGGGCCGAAGATCTTGGCGCAGAAGAGCCCGTCGCGCTCCGGCTTGAAGGTGCGGTAGTTGATGGTCTCGGGCTTCTTCACTTCGCCGTAGGACCACGAGCGGATCTTCTCGGGGGAGGCGAGCCCGATGCGGATGGCGTCGAACTCTTCTTCCTGGGTGACCTGCTTGAACAGATCGAGCAATGCTTTCATTACGTAATCTCCTGGTGGCTAGGGATGTTTTCCGGACCGCGTGCGCGGACAGGAATCCAATCTCTAGCTATCAATAGCGCTCGAGGTCGATGTCGATCGCGAGGGAACGGATCTCCTTCACCAGCACGTTGAAGGATTCGGGCATGCCCGCCTCGATCTTGTGCTCGCCCTTGACGATGTTCTCGTAGACCTTGGTGCGGCCCTGCGTGTCGTCCGACTTGACGGTGAGCATCTCCTGCAGCGTGTAGGCGGCGCCGTACGCTTCCAGCGCCCACACCTCCATCTCGCCGAAGCGCTGGCCGCCGAACTGCGCCTTGCCTCCCAGCGGCTGCTGGGTGACGAGGGAGTACGGCCCTGTCGAGCGCGCGTGCATCTTGTCGTCGACGAGGTGGTGCAGCTTCAGGATGTGCATGTAGCCGACGGTGACCGGGCGATCGAATGCGTCTCCCGTACGCCCGTCGAAGAGCGTGATCTGGCCGCTGCGCGGCAGCCCCGCGAGCTCGAGCATGTCCTTGATCTCGACCTCGGTCGCGCCGTCGAACACCGGCGTGGCGAACGGCAAACCATCCTGGAGATTGCGCGCGAGCTCCAAGACGTCGTCGTCGGTGAGCAGCGACAGGTCTTCCTTCTTCCCGGTCGAGTTGTAGATCTTGTCGAGGAACTTGCGCACCTTCGCCGCGGTTTCGTTGGCGCGCAGCATCTCCTGGATGCGCAGCCCAAGGCCCTTCGCCGCCCAGCCCAGGTGCGTCTCGAGGATCTGCCCGACGTTCATGCGCGAAGGCACGCCCAGCGGGTTGAGCACGATGTCGACCGGCGTCCCGTCCGCCATGAACGGCATGTCCTCCACCGGCACGATCTTCGAGATCACGCCCTTGTTGCCGTGGCGGCCAGCCATCTTGTCGCCCGGCTGCAGGCGCCGCTTCACCGCGACGTACACCTTCACCATCTTCTGCACGCCCGGGGGCAGCTCGTCGCCCTGCGTGAGCTTCTTCTTCTTCTCCTCGAACGCCTTGTCGAACTCCTTGCGCGTGAGGTCGAGCGACTCGCGCAGCTGCTCGAGCTGCGCCGCGGCGTCCTCGTCGGAGAGGCGGATGTCGAACCACTCGTGGCGCTCGATCTCGGCAAGGTACGCCTTGGTGACCTTGGCGCCCTTGGCGAGCTTCTTGCCGCCTTTCGCGGTCTTGTTGATGAGCGTCTTCTCGATGCGGTTGAAGGCGTCGTCCTCGACGATGCGCAGCTGGTCGTGCAGGTCCTTGCGATAGTCCTTGAGCTGCTCGTCGATGATCTGCTGGGCGCGCTTGTCGCGCTGGATGCCCTCTCGAGTGAACACCTGCACGTCGATGACGGTGCCCGAGATGCCCGACGGAACGCGCAGGCTCGTGTCCTTCACGTCGGAAGCCTTCTCGCCGAAGATCGCGCGCAGCAGCTTCTCCTCAGGCGTGAGCTGGGTCTCGCCCTTCGGCGTCACCTTGCCCACGAGCACGTCCGCGGCCTCGACCTCCGCGCCGATGTAGACGATCCCCGACTCGTCGAGGCGCGAGAGCATGCGCTCGGACAGGTTCGAGATGTCGCGCGTGATCTCCTCGGGGCCGAGCTTGGTGTCGCGCGCCACGACCACGAGCTCCTCGATGTGGATCGAGGTATAGCGGTCCTGGGCGACGACGCGCTCGGAGATGAGGATGGAATCCTCGAAGTTGTAGCCGTTCCACGGCATGAACGCGACCAGCAGGTTCTGGCCGAGTGCCAGCTCGCCCATGTCGGTGGAGGCGCCGTCGGCGACGACGTCCCCGCCCGCGATGTGCTCGCCCACCTTCACCAGCGGACGCTGGTTGATGTTGGTGTTCTGATTGGAACGCGTGTACTTGGTGAGGTTGTAGATGTCGACGCCGGCTTCGCCGGGACGAGTCTCGTTGTCGTTGACCCGGACCACGAGCCGGCCCGCATCGACGTAGTCGACGCGCCCGCCGCGGCGCGCCTGCACCGCCGTGCCCGAGTCGATCGCGACCGTGCGCTCGATCCCCGTGCCCACCAGCGGCTTCTCGGCGCGCAGCACCGGCACCGCCTGGCGCTGCATGTTCGAGCCCATGAGGGCGCGGTTCGCGTCGTCGTGCTCGAGGAACGGAATGAGCGAAGCGGCGACCGACACGATCTGGGAGGGTGCCACGTCGATGTACTCGATCTTGTCGGGCGTCGAGAGCGTGAACTCGTTGCGGTGGCGGCACGAGACGAGGTCGTCGACGAACCGGCCGGCCTTGTCGGTCTCGGCGTTCGCCTGGGCGATCACGTACTTGCCTTCCTCGATCGCCGACAGGTACTCGATGTCCTTGGTGACCTTGGCGTCCTTCACGCGGCGGTACGGCGTCTCGATGAAGCCGTAGTCGTTGGTGCGGGCGTAGAGGGCGAGCGAGTTGATGAGGCCGATGTTCGGGCCTTCAGGCGTCTCGATCGGGCAGACGCGGCCGTAGTGCGTCGGGTGCACGTCGCGCACCTCGAAGCCGGCGCGCTCGCGCGTGAGCCCTCCTGGCCCGAGCGCCGAGATGCGTCGCTTGTGCGTGATCTCGGAAAGCGGGTTCGTCTGGTCCATGAACTGCGACAGCTGGCTCGAGCCGAAGAACTCCTTGATCGCCGCCGACACCGGCTTGGCGTTGATCAGGTCGTGCGGCATCAGGTTCTCGCTCTCGGCCTGCGAAAGGCGCTCGCGCACCGCGCGCTCGACCCGCACCAGCCCGGAGCGGAACTGGTTCTCCGCCAGCTCGCCGACCGAGCGCACGCGCCGGTTTCCGAGATGGTCGATGTCGTCGATCTCGCCGCGGCCGTTGCGCAGCTCGACCAGGATCTTGATGACCGCGACGATGTCCTCGTTGGACAGCGTCATCGCGCCGGTGAGCTCGTCGCGGCCCACGCGGCGGTTGAACTTCATGCGGCCGACGTCGGAGAGGTCGTAGCGGTCCTCGCTGAAGAAGAGGCCGTTGAAGAGCGTCTTCACGGCGTCCTCGGTGGGCGGCTCGCCGGGACGCATCATGCGGTAGATCGCGACCTGCGCGTTGAGCGCATCGGTGGTCTCGTCCACGCGCAGCGTCTGCGACATGTACGGGCCCTGGTCGAGGTCGTTGGTGTAGAGGGTACGGATGTCCTCGACGCCCGCGTCGAGGATCTTCTTGAGCAGCGCCTCGGTGACTTCCTCGTTGGCGTTGGCGACGATCTCGCCGGTCTCCTTGTTGACCAAGCCCTTGGCGAGCGCGCGCCCGAGGAGGAAGTCGGGCTCGACGGAGAGCTTCTTCATCCCGGCGGCTTCCATCTCGCGGATGTGCTTCACCGTGATGCGCTTGTCCTTCTGGACGATGACCTTGCCCGCCTTGGTGACGATGTCGAACTTGGCGATCTCGCCGCGCAGGCGCTCCGGCACGACCTCGAACTCGATGCCCTTGCGGGTGATGTGGAAGGTGTCGAAGACGAAGAACTGCGCGAGGATCTGCTCGGGCGCATAGCCGAGCGCCTTGAGCAGGATCGTGACCGGCATCTTGCGGCGCCGGTCGACGCGGAAGTAGAGATAGTCCTTGGGATCGAACTCGAAATCGAGCCACGAGCCGCGGTACGGAATCACGCGCGCCGAGAAGAGGAGCTTGCCGGACGAGTGCGTCTTGCCGCGGTCGTGCTCGAAGAACACGCCGGGCGAGCGGTGCAGCTGGGAGACGATGACGCGCTCGGTGCCGTTGATGATGAACGAGCCGTTGCGGGTCATGAGCGGGATCTCGCCCATGTACACCTCCTGCTCCTTCACCTCCTTCACCGTCGGCTTGCTCGCCTCGCGGTCCATGATGGTGAGGCGCACCTTGGCGCGCAACGGGCTCGCGAAAGTAAGGCCGCGTTGCTGGCACTCGACCACGTCGAACGGCGGTTCGCCGAGCCCGTAGCTCACGAACTCCAGGCGGGCGTTGCCCGAATGGCTGGAGATCGGGAATACCGACGTGAACGCCGACTGCAGGCCGGTCTCGCGGCGCTTGTCGGCGGCAACCTCCGCCTGCAGGAACTCGGCGTAGGAGTTGATCTGGGTCGCAAGGAGGAAAGGCACATCCAGCACGGCCGCACGCTTGGCAAAGCTCTTGCGGATGCGCTTCTTCTCGGTGAACGAGTAGGTCATGGGGGCTCCGATTCGCCTCCGCGCGAGTCGCACGGACGCATGCACCGACTGGCGCACCTGGCCTGGTGGCTCGCCCCTACGAGCCGCTGGCGGACAGCCATGCTGGAACGCATGGCCCGACCAAACCTGCCTTCTGCAGTCGCTTCAGAAAGCAAAGACAAGCCCCCGAAGAGGCTTGGCTTTGACCTCTTACTTGATTTCGACCTTGGCGCCGGCCTCTTCGAGCTTCTTCTTGACCGCTTCCGCGTCGGCCTTGCTCACGCCTTCCTTCACGGCCTTCGGCGCGCCGTCGACGAGGTCCTTGGCCTCCTTGAGGCCCAGGCTCGTGACTTCGCGCACGGCCTTGATGGTGTTCACCTTGTTCTCGCCGGCGGCGGCGAGGATGACGGTGAACTCGGTCTTCTCCTCGGCGACGGCGGCGCCGGCGCCGGCGGCCGGGGCGGCCACGGAGACGGACGCGGCTGCGGCCGAGACCCCGAACTTCTCTTCCATGTCCTTGATGAGCTGCGAGAGCTCGAGGACGCTCATGTTCCCGATCGCGTCGAGAATTTCCTGCTTGGCGATTGCCATGTTGTGGGCTCCTGGTTGAATGTTCTCTAAAGGGTCGCGGGGATCAGGCGGCTGCCTTCTCCTTCTGGTCGCGCACGGCGGCGAGTGTCCGGACGAACTTTCCCGGGACCTCGTTGAGCGTCCGGACGAACGTGGCGATCGGCGCCTGCATCGTGCCCATCAGCTTGGAGAGCAGCTCCGGGCGGCTGGGCATGGTGGCGAGGTTGCCGATCTCCTTCGCCGTCATCACGTAGTTGGGCATCGCCCCGCCGCGGATGACGAGCTTCTCGTTCGTCTTCGCGTATGCGTGGAGCACCTTCGCCGCGGCTACTGGGTCGTCGGAAATCCCGTAGGCGAGCGGGCCGACCATCTTCTCGCCCAGCTTCTCGAACGGGGTTCCCTGGACCGCGCGGCGCGCGAGGGTGTTCTTCAGCACGCGAAGGTAGACGCCGGAAGCGCGCGCCTGCGATCGCAGGACGGTGATCTCCTCGACCGCAATGCCGCGATATTCCGCGAGCACGACGGCCTGCGCCTTCTTCAGGCGCGCGGAAATCTCCGCCACGACCTCCTTCTTCTCTTCGATGTTCAGACTCAAGGTCCTTCTCCTTTATGCATAGCGACCTTTCGTCAGGAGCCTTCCGCGAGCGAGCCGCGGAAACCTGTCTTGGGTGCGCCATCTGCGTGGGCTTCGGGAACGGGTCCCTCGTTTAAGCCCCTCTTCAGGGGCGCCTACGGTCTTTGATAACCCCCGCCCGCCTTGCTGCGCGGGCGGGGCCCAAAGTCTTCAGTGCGCCGCCGGCACCTGCCCGCCGGCGAAGCTCGATTGATCGATGCGAATCCCGACCCCCATCGTGCTGGAGATCGACACCTTCTTCAGGTAGATCCCCTTCGTGGACGACGGCTTCGCCTTGTTGATCGCCCCGATGAGCGCCTCGAGGTTCTCGACCAGCGCATCCACCTCGAACGAGGCGCGGCCGATCGTGCATTGCACGATCCCCGCCTTGTCGGCGCGGTACTGCACCTGTCCGCCCTTGGCGTTCCTCACCGCTTCCTCGACGTTCGGCGTCACCGTCCCCACCTTCGGATTCGGCATCAGGCCGCGCGGGCCGAGCACCTGGCCGAGCGGACCGACCACTTTCATGGCGTCCGGCGTGGCGATCACCACGTCGAAGTCCATGAAGCCGCCCTTGATCTTCTCGGCGAGGTCGTCGAAGCCGACGATGTCGGCGCCCGCGGCCTTCGCCTTCTCGATGTTCGCGCCCTGCGTGAACACCGCCACGCGCACCGTCTTCCCGGTGCCCCGCGGCAGCACGACCGAGCCGCGCACGACCTGGTCGGACTTCTTCGAATCGATGCCCAGGTTCACCGCGACGTCGACCGATTCGTCGAACTTCGCCGTCGCCGTCTTCTTCATCAGGTCGAGGGCAGAGCGGATCTCATAGGCCTTGCTGCGGTCGACCAGCGCCGCGCTCTGCCTGAAACGCTTGGAGGGCTTCGCCATGTCAGATCCCCTCCACTTCGACGCCCATGCTGCGGGCGCTTCCGGCAATCGTGCGAACCGCGGCGTCGAGGTCGGCCGCCGTGAGGTCGGGCCGTTTCAGCTTCGCGATTTCCTCGGCCTGCGCCCGTGTGAGCTTGCCCACCTTGTCGGTGTGCGGCTTAGGGCTGCCCTTGTCGATCTTGAGCGCCTTGCGGATCAGCACCGAGGCCGGAGGCGACTTCAGGATGAAGGTGAAGCTCTTGTCCGCATAGGCGGTGATCACCACCGGGAGCATCAGGCCCGGCTCCATCTTCTGGGTCTGCGCGTTGAACGCCTTGCAGAACTCCATGATGTTGAGTCCGCGCTGGCCGAGCGCGGGTCCGATGGGCGGCGACGGATTCGCCTTGCCCGCCGGCACCTGAAGCTTGATAAAGCCGACGACTTTCTTTGCCACGGCAACTCTCCTGCGGGTTCAAGCGGACGCCCAAGGCGCCCTCCCCGGTTTATTAAGCCTTCTCCACCTGTCCGAAATCCAGCTCCACCGGCGTCGCGCGGCCGAAAATCAGCACCGAGACGCGGATCTTGCTCTTCTCGTAGTTCACTTCCTCGACGTTGCCGTTGAAGTCCGTGAACGGTCCTTCGGTCACGCGCACCGACTCGCCCACCTCGAACAGCACCTTGGGCTTGGGCTTCTCGACGCCCTCCTGCACCTGATGCAGGATGTTCGCGACTTCCTTGTCCGAGATCGGGGTCGGGCGCATCGCGGAACCGCCGATGAACCCGGTCACCTTGGGCGTGCTCTTCACCAGGTGCCACGTCTCGTCGGTCATCTCCATCTGCACCAGAATGTAGCCGGGAAAGAAGCGGCGCTCGCTGATCGCTTTCTGCCCGCTCTTCATCTCGACCACTTCCTCGGTCGGCACCAGCACTTCGCCGAACTTCTCCTGCATCCCCGAGCGCTTGATGCGGTCGAGGAGCGCGGCCTGGATGCTCTTCTCCTGGCCCGAGTAGGCGTGCACGACATACCAGCGCATTCCAGTCATGTCAGCCCCCCGACCCGAGCAGCTTCTGCGTGATCCACAGCAGGCCCGTATCGACCAACCAGAGGAACAGCGCCATCACGAACACGAACACGAACACCACCCCGGTCGTCTGCAGCGTCTCCTTGCGGGAGGGCCACACGACGCGCTTGGCCTCGTCCCAGGATTCGCGCGCGAACGCCTCGAACGTGCGCCCCGTCTCCGTGAAATGCATCAGCGCCGCGCCGACGGCAAAGGCGCCGAGCAGCGCGCCCAGGCGCAGCACCAGCGGCTGCTTGTCGACCATCGCGTAGAAGGCGAACAACCCTCCGACGGCGATCAGCCCGGCGACTGCAATCTTGATTCGTTCCGCCAACATCATTTCTTCGGTTCTCAGGTCCGCCCCCGTTTTCGGGGGATTGCAGGGGTGGCAGGCCAGGAGGGTCTCGAACCCCCAACCTGCGGTTTTGGAGACCGCCGCTCTGCCAATTGAGCTACTGGCCTATTTTCCCGCTCCTACTCGAGGATCTTGGTGACGACGCCTGCGCCGACGGTGCGGCCGCCCTCGCGGATGGCGAAGCGCAGCTTCTCCTCCATCGCGATGGGCGCGATCAGCGTCACCACCATCTTGATGTTGTCGCCCGGCATCACCATCTCGGTGCCCGCGGGGAGCTCCAGCGAACCGGTCACGTCGGTGGTGCGAAAGTAGAACTGCGGCCGGTAGCCGTTGAAGAACGGCGTATGCCGCCCGCCCTCTTCCTTGGAAAGCACGTACACCTCGCACTCGAACTTGGTGTGCGGGGTGATCGAGCCGGGCTTGGAGAGCACCTGGCCGCGCTCGACCTCTTCGCGCTTGGTGCCGCGCAGCAAGATCCCGACGTTGTCGCCCGCCTGCACCTGGTCGAGGAGCTTGCGAAACATCTCCGTTCCCGTGCACACCGTCTTGAGCGTGGGCTTCAAGCCCACGATCTCGAGCTCATCGCCCACCTTGCACACACCGCGCTCGACGCGCCCCGTGACCACCGTGCCGCGCCCCGAGATCGAGAACACGTCTTCCACCGGCATCAGGAAGGTGCCCTCGGTCGCCCGCTCCGGGGTCGGAATGTAGCTATCGAGCGCATCGGCCAGCTTCATGATCGACTGCTCGCCCAGCTCCCCCGTGTCGCCTTCGAGCGCTTTGAGCGCCGAGCCGATCACGATCGGCGTCTTGTCGCCGGGAAACTTGTACTTCGACAAGAGCTCTCGCACCTCGACTTCCACCAGCTCCAAGAGCTCCTTGTCATCGACCATGTCGGCCTTGTTCATGTACACCACGATGTAGGGCACCCCCACCTGGCGCGCCAGCAGGATGTGCTCGCGCGTCTGCGGCATCGGGCCGTCGGCCGCCGACACCACCAGGATCGCGCCATCCATCTGCGCCGCCCCCGTGATCATGTTCTTGATGTAGTCGGCGTGGCCCGGGCAATCGACGTGCGCGTAGTGGCGCTTGGAGGTCTGGTACTCCACGTGCGCCGTGTTGATCGTGATCCCGCGCGCCTTCTCCTCCGGAGCGTTGTCGATCTGGTCGTAGGCCCTCACCTCCCCACCGAACTTCTTGGAGAGCACCAGCGTCATCGCCGCCGTCAGCGTCGTCTTGCCGTGATCCACGTGACCGATCGTGCCCACGTTCACGTGCGGCTTGGTGCGCTCGAACTTGCCCTTTGCCATGATTGCGTGTCCTCGTTATGTCCTGGTGCCCATGAAGCGGATTGAACGCTTGACCTCTCCCTTACCAAGGGAGTGCTCTACCACTGAGCTACATGGGCGAAGCGAAATGCCTGTGGAGCGGGTGAAGGGAATCGAACCCTCGTCGTAAGCTTGGAAGGCTTCTGCTCTACCATTGAGCTACACCCGCCTCGTTCGACTCCGTTACTGCATAACCCGGCGACTATTGCGTTCGATCCCGCGACCGTTGCGCCTGCTGGCGCCCCTGAGCCGGGCAAGTTCTGACGCCCGTCCATCGACTGGTGGAGGAGGTTGGATTCGAACCAACGTAGGCGCAAGGCCAACAGATTTACAGTCTGCCCCCTTTAACCACTCGGGCACCCCTCCGCGAAACTCTCGATTATCCACCAAATTGGGGGGTTCTGGCAAACAAAACAGGGGGGTTTCGGCTTGGCGCAGCAGCAACCTGCGGCACTGGCGGCATACCGGCACTCCGATCGAACGCAGGACCTAGCGCTTATCAGCCTAGCGTCCCCAAATCTCGGCCAGGGTTGGGCATCTCTTTAAGCCCGGGGTAAGATTCGTGTCGCCATGAACTTTCGCCCGTAGCACATGAGAACAATCTTGGCTGCAATCTGCGTGGCGGCTTGTATCGTCTTTTCGGGAACTGCGCGCGCGGGCAACGTGTACGACCTCAGCCTTGCGCAATCCGGAGCGGGAGACATTGCCGCCACGCTGAACGTGACGGCGGCGACCTGCGATGTTCCCGCGGGAGTCGATTCCATCGTGCGGACCGGCAATCAAATCGTCGTGTCTTCCTCGATCGGGGCTCATCCCCCGGTGTGTACGCCCCCCGGCCCATATCAATTGACGGCTTCCCTGGGTGTGCTACCCGACGGATCCTACGACTTCATGTGGACTGCAGACAGCGGTTCCATGGTCCTCGCCCAGGGATCCTTCAAAGTCGTGCTTGGAGTGCTCAACGGCGTGGTGAGCTACGAGGGCCTTTGGCTCAAGGGGGATGAGTCTGGCTGGGGGTTGAACGTTACGCATCAGGGGAGCAGCGTATTCGTCACCTGGTTCACCTACGACACGGACGGTCGCGGCATGTGGCTGGTGATGTCCAGCAGGGCCCAGGCGAGCACGAGCAGCTACACCGGGACTGTCTATCGGACGACCGGCCCCCCGTTCACCTCGATTTCGTTCACCCCGATCGCGTTCCCCGATAACTACCGGCAGATTGGCACGCTGACCCTCTCGTTCACCGATGCCAACACGGGCATCATGACTTACACCCTGAACGATGTCTTCCAGTCGAAGCCGATCAAGCGCTACATCTACGCCTCCGGCGGCAACTCCTGCGTGGTCGGCGGCACGCAGGGCGCGTCGCCTAACTACCAGGATCTATGGGTGAACTATCCGCCCGGATCCGAAGAAGGCTGGGGCGTGAACCTAGTGCACCAAGGCGAGGTTCTCTTCGCGACTTGGTTTACCTACGATGCCGACGGCAAGGGACTGTGGCTGGTGATGTCCAACGGCGCAAGGACCTCGCCCGGCGTCTATGCCGGTGCACTGCAGCGCACCACGGGCCCCGCCTTCAGCGCGAATCCCTGGAACCCCTCCCAGGTGACGCGCACGACGGTGGGCAGCGCGACCTTCACCTTCGTGGATGCCAATCACGGCACCTTCGCGTACACCGTGAACGGCGTCTCGGGGTTGAAGGCGCTCACACGTCGTTCCTACGACTCACCGACCACCGTCTGCCACTGATCGATCGGCGCGGGAACTGGCGACAAGGGCAGCCTCTAACGAGCCCCTTGAAGCAATGTAAGCGCCTGATCTACCTATGGTGCCGGCACTCCGAATCGAACGGAGGACCTACCGCTTACAAGGCGGTTGCTCTACCATCTGAGCTATGCCGGCTGAAGCGAGCGCTTACTTAATGACTTTGAGGCGCGCGCGGCCTATGGCGGGCGGCTTGGGCGGGTCTGCGTCGGCCTCGCCGGTCGCGGCCGCGGCCGCCGATGTCGATGGCGCGGCGACGAGCGCCGCGGGGGCCTCCACGGTGAAGAAGGCGCCCTGGCCGTTTTCGCGGGCGAATATTCCCTGGACGCGGTCGACCGGGATGCTCACCTCGCGCGACACGCCGTTGAAGCGCGCCGAGAACTGGATCAGCTCGTTGTTGATGGTGAGGTTGCGGGTCGCGTTGAGGCTCACGTTGAGCACGATCTCGCCGTTCTTCACGAACTCCATCGGTATGCGCGTGCGCTCGTCGACACGCACGCTCAGATAAGGCGTGTAACCGCAATCCGAGCACCACTCGTAGATGGCGCGGATGAAGTACGGCTTGGTCGAGACGTCGGCCATTCCTAAAGCTTACGCTACCGGCGCATCGCCTTCTCGGAGGCCGTCATCGAGTCGATGAACGCCTGGCGCGAGAACAGCCGTTCGGCGTACTTGAGGAGCGGCGCCGACTGCTTGTTGAGGCTCACCTGGTAGTGGTCGAGGCGCCACAGCAGAGGCGCGATCGCCACGTCGAGCATCGAGAATTCCTCGCCCAGCATGTACTTCTGCTTCACGAAGATGGGGGCTATCTGGATCAGGTTCTCGCGGATGTAGAGGCGCGCCTTCTCCTGCGCCTTCTGCGTCCCCGATTCGAGCGTCTGCACGTGGTTGAACAGCTCCTGCTCGAAGCGGAACAGGAACAGCCGCGCACGCGCCCGCATGACCGGGTCGGCGGGCATCAGCTGCGGATGCGGGAAGCGCTCGTCGATGTACTCGTTGATGATGTTCGACTCGTAGAGCACGAGGTCGCGCTCCACCAGCACGGGCGTGCGGTTGTAGGGATTCATCACGGCGAGGTCCTCGGGCTTGTTCATGAGGTCCACGTCGATGATCTCGAAGTCCATGCCCTTCTCGTAGAGCACGATCCGGCAGCGGTGACTGAAGGGATCGGTGATCCCCGAGTAAAGCGTCATCATTTTTCTACTTCACGTCCTTCCAGTATTCCTTCTTGAGCATCAACATCAGGATGAAGAAGCCGGCGAGGAAGAACATCACCAGGATCCCCCATTGCTTGCGGGCCGTCGCGTTGGGCTCCGACATGTAGGCGAGGAAATTGACCAAGTCGCCGACATATCGGTCGTATTCGACGCGTGACATCTTCCCCGGCCGCTCGATCGCGAGCTTCGAGGTGCGGATCATGTCGCCCGTATTGGGATCCTGGCGCTCGGTCACCTGCAGGACCTGCTCGCCCTGGTACTCCCACAGGGCGTGCGGCATGGCGACGTTGGGAAACACCGTGTTGTTCCAACCGGTCTTGGTACCCGGGTCGCGATAAAAACTGCGCAGGTAGGTGTAGATCCAGTCGGGGCTGCGCGAGCGCGCGGCGAGCGAGAGGTCCGGGGGCACGAGCGCGAATGCGGCTTTCGCGATCTTCGGATCCAGCGCGGTGGTCATGGTCTCGCCGACCTTGTCGGAGGCGAACAGCAGGTTGTCGCGGATCTGTTCCTCGGTGAGGCCGATGTCCTGGAGGCGGATGTAGCGCATCGACTGCGCGCCGTGGCAGTTGAGGCAGTGGTTGACGAAGATGGCGGCGCCGCGCTGCAGGGAGGCCTTGTCGTGCGGATCCGCGGGCGCGTGATCGAGCTGGACGCCGGCGCCGCTCGCCCAGGCGAGCGCGGGAACCAGCCACAGCAATGCGAGGATGTTCTTCATCACCAGGTCAGCCGCTGCGGCTCGGGCTTTTCCTTGTCGTTTGCCGTGTACCAGGGCATCAGCAGGAAGAAGAGGAAGTACACGACGGTGAGCACGCGGGCCACCCAGAGCGCGATGTAGTCGCCGCCGATGACCGGCAGGCCCTTGCCGAACTCGCCCCACACCGTGGTCGGCTCGACGCCGAGGTAGCCGAGGATCAGGAAGGAGATGATGAAGAGCGTGAACCACAAGCGGAACTTGGGTCCGCGGTAGCGGATCGACTTGACGCGCCCGCGATCGAGCCACGGCAGCACGAACAGGATCAGGGTCGCCGCCCCCATCACGGCAACGCCGGGAAACTGGGAGCCCGCGACGGGCGGAATCGCCCGCAACATCGCGTAGAACGGCGTGAAGTACCACACCGGCGCGATGTGCTCGGGCGTCTTGAGGGGGTCGGCGGGGATGAAGTTGTTGTACTCGAGGAAGTAGCCGCCGACCTCGGGCGAGAAGAAGATGATGGCCGAGAACACGATGAGGAAGACCGACACCCCGAGCATGTCCTTCACCGTGTAATACGGGTGCATCGGAATGCCGTCGACCGGGTGGCCGCTCTTCGGGTCGATGTTCTTCTTGATCTCCACGCCGTCGGGATTGTTCGAGCCCACCTCGTGCAGCGCCATCAGGTGCGCGGCGACGAGCCCCAGCAGCACCAGGGGGATCGCGATCACGTGCATCGCGAAGAAGCGGTTGAGCGTCGCGTCCGAGACGTTGTAGTCGCCGCGGATCCAGATCGCGAGCCCTTCGCCGATGAAGGGAATCGTGCCGAACAGGTTGATGATCACCTGCGCGCCCCAGTAGGACATCTGGCCCCATGGGAGCAGGTAGCCGAAGAACGCCTCGGCCATCAGCGTGAGATAGATCAGCACACCGAAAATCCAGAGCAGCTCGCGGGGCTTGCGGTAGGAGCCATACATGAGGCCGCGCGCCATGTGCAGGTAGACGCAGATGAAGAAGGCCGAGGCGCCCGTGGAGTGGATGTAGCGGATGAGCCAGCCGCCCGGGACGTCGCGCATGATGTACTCGACCGACGCGAACGCGCTCGCGGCGTCGGGCTTGTAGTTCATCGTGAGGAAGATGCCCGAGGTGATCTGGATCACCAGCACGAGCAGCGCAAGCGACCCGAAGTAGTACCAGAAGTTGAAGTTCTTCGGCGCGTAGTACTGCGCCATCTGCTCGTTCCACATCGAGACGAGCGGGAAGCGCTGGTCGACCCAGGTGAGGATGCCGTTGAACGGTCCGGCGCCGGTGACGGGAGTCTTGGTCGCGGCCATCTCTAGGCTCCCTTGGTGTCTTCGCCGATCACGATCACCGACTCGGAGGCGTAGCGATGCGGCGGCACGACCAGGTTCTTCGGCGCCGGCGAGCCCTTGAACACCCGCGCGGCGAGGTCGAAGCGCGAGTTGTGGCACGGGCAGTAGTAGCCCCCGGGCCATTCGGCTCCCATGTCGGAAGCGGCGCCGATCTCCTTCTTCAGGGTGGGCGAGCACCCGAGGTGGGTGCACACGCCCGTCACCACGAAGGTCTCCGGCTTGATCGAGCGCCCCGGACCCTTCACGTAGGCGGGCTGCTCCGCGTCCTTGGACTCGGGATCGACCAGGAGGACGTCGTGCTTGGGCAGCTGCTCGAGCATTTCGGGCGTGCGCTTGAGGACCCAGACGGGCTTGCCGCGCCACTCGATCGTGACCTGTTGGCCCGACTCCATCTTGGAGATGTCGAACTCGACCGGAGCCCCCGCCGCCAGCGCCCGGGCGCTGGGGAACCAGCTCGCGACGAAGGGGACGGCCGTGCCCGCCCCGGCGGCGCCTGCGGCGACCCCGGTAGCGATGAGGAGCAAGCGGCGGCGTTTCTCGTCGACGTTATCTCTGACGATGGCGGTCATGAGGGATTTGGGGGGATGAGGAGGCGGGACGAGTGTAATTGAACATTTTAGCGGATTTGGTGCCGCTCCTTAAAGCCCGCGGCGCCCGGGCCCGGTTGACGCCGGGCGCGCCCGGTCCTAGATTCGCCCGATTACAAGGAGAAACCATGAGCCTCGCGTCGGAGTTCAAGGAGTTCGCGGTCAAGGGCAATGTCGTCGACCTCGCCGTCGGCGTGATCATCGGCGCGGCCTTCGGCAAGATCGTCGATTCGTTCGTGAACGACCTGGTGATGCCTGTGATCGGGAAATTCACTGGCGGGCTCGACTTCACCCAGTACTTCACCGCCCTTGCCGCGATCCCGCCCAACATCCCGCATACCCTCGAGGCGGTGAAGAAGGCCGGCATCCCCGTGATCGCCTGGGGGAACTTCACCAATATCATCTTCTACTTCGTGATTCTCGCCTTCGTCGTCTTCCTGATGGTGCGCGCCGTGAACCGCATGCGCCGCGAAGCGCCCAAGGCGCCGGCCGCGCCGCCGGAGGACGTGGTCCTGCTGCGCGAGATCCGCGACGCCCTCGTGCGAAAATAGGAGGGATGCGCAAGCTCTGGATCCTCTTCGCCCAGGCGGTCACGCTCACGCTCGCGGCGCTCTTCGTCGTGAGCCTGGTCAAGCCCGACTGGCTCGGCTGGCGCACGCAGGTCGTGGAGGTCCGCGAGGCGGGCTTGCGGCCGTTTTCGTTCAGCGACGCCGCGCGCAAGGCCACGCCCTCGGTGGTGAACATCTCGGCGACCCGCCAGGTTCAGCGGCGCAACCCCCTGCTCGACGACCCGGCTTTCCAGCGCTTCTTCGGCGAGCGCTTCCCCCTGCCCCCGGAAACGCAGCTCTCGCTGGGCTCCGGCGTGATCGTGAGCCGCGAGGGCTACATCCTCACCAACGACCATGTGGTCGAGGGCGTGAGCGACATCCAGGTCACGCTGAGCGACGGCAAGGTCCTCACCGGCCGGATCGTCGGCACCGATCCGGATACCGACCTCGCGGTCGTACGCGTGCCGGGGGGCGGCCTCACGCCGATCACCTTCGGCCAGTCCGATCAGGCGCGCGTGGGCGACATCGTGCTCGCGATCGGCGACCCCTTCAGCGTCGGGCAGACCGTCACCATGGGCATCATCAGCGCCACCGGGCGCGAGATCGGCACGGCCAACCCGTTCGGCAGCTTCATCCAGACCGACGCGGCCATCAACCCGGGCAACTCGGGCGGCGCGCTGGTCGACGTGAACGGCAATCTCATCGGCATCAACACGCTCATCTTCTCGCGCTCGGGCGGCTACCAGGGCATCGGCTTCGCCATTCCGGTGAGCCTCGCCAAGCGCGTGATGGAGCAGATCATCGAGACCGGCTCCGTGACGCGCGGCTGGTTCGGCGTCGAGGTCGCCGACATCAGCCCCGAGCTCGCCGAATCCCTGGGCCTGAAGGGCACGCGCGGAGCGATCGTGGGAGCCATCGAGCGCGGCAGCCCGGCCGACAAGGGCGGCATGAAGCTGGGCGACGTCATCGTCGCGGTGAACGGCCTCACGGTGCGCGACGTGAGCTCGACCCTCAACGCGATCGCCTCGGTGCCGCCCGGAAAGTCAGTGCCGGTCCGCGTCCTGCGCCGCAACCAGGAGCTGAACATCGACGTGATGGTGGGCAAGCGGCGTCCGCGCCCACGTCCGGAGCCCTAGGGAAGCTCTGAACAAGTCCCGGCGCGCTATTCGCTCGCCGCTTTGCCGAGGTCCGGGTCGGCTTTGCGCCGTCGCTCGACCATCCGAGCGCAGACAAGTCCGATCTCGTAGAGCAGGCACATGGGAATGGCGAGCGAGATCATGGACACCGCGTCGGGGGGCGTGATGAAGGCCGCGAGCGTGAAGATCGCGACGATCACGTAGCCGCGGTATTCGCGCAGCTGGTCCACCGAGATGATCCCGCTCACCACCAGCACCACCACGACGACGGGCACCTCGAACGCGAGGCCGAAGGCGAAGAACATGCCGAGGACGAAGTTGAAGTACGCCTCGATGTCGGGCGCCACCGAGATACTCTGCGGCGCGAAGCTGGCGATGAACGCGAACACGCGCCCGAACACCACGAAGTAGCAGAACGCCATGCCCACGAAGAAGAGGATCGTGCTGCTGACGATGAGCGGCAGGACGAGGCGCTTTTCGTGCGCGTACAGCCCCGGGGCGACGAACGCCCATGCCTGGTAGAGCACGTAGGGCAACGCGGCGAGGAAAGCCGCCATCGCCGCGATCTTCATCGGAATCAGGAACGGCGTGATCACGCCGGTGGCGATCATCCTGCCGCCCGGCGGCAGTGTGGCCATGAGGGGCAACGCCAGGATGTCGTAGAGCTCGGAGCTGAAGTAGAGCGCCGGGACCAGCATGATGCCGATCGCGACGAGGCTACGGACCAGGCGCTCGCGCAGCTCGATCAGGTGGGAGAGGAAGGTCTCCTGGACTTCCTGCATCGCGGCGCTCGCGGTCAGCCCGCGGCGCGATTCGGCGGCGCCGGCGGCGCCTCGATGCCGAGCTCAAGCTGCGGTGACGGGGGATCGGCCGGTGGCGCGGCGCTCGCCGGCAGCTGCGCCGGCTCGTTGGCCGCCTGCGCATGCACGTCGAGCGAGCGTTCGATGGAGGTTTGCGCTTCGCGAACCTCCCGGTCGATGTCGCGCACGCTGGAGTCCACCTCGCCCTGGAAGGAGCGCGCGGCGCTCTCGAATTCGTTCTTCATCTTGCCGAGCTCCGCCGTCTCCATCTCGCGGTGGATGTCGGCCTTGACCTGGGTCACGTAGCGCTGCAGCCGGCCATAGAGGTGGCCCAGCGTGCGCGCAACCTTGGGAAGGCGCTCCGGGCCGATCACGACCAGCGCCACGATGCCGAGCAGCAGGAGCTTGGAGAAGCCGAAGTCGAACATCAGCGGGTGAGCAGGCGAACGAGCCCGCGGTCAGCTCTTCTGCTTGTCCTTGATCTCGCCTTCGATGGTGCTGCCGCCGGGGGCCGCGAGCTCACTCGACTTCTTCGCGGCATCCTCCTCGCCCTTCATCCCGTCCTTGAATCCCTTCACCGCGCCGCCGAGGTCCGCGCCCATGTTGCGCAGCTTCTTGGTCCCAAAGATGAGCAACACGATGACGAGAAGAATGACCCAGTGAATCCAGCTCATGCTGCCCATGAAGATTCTCCTCTTGTGGCGACTCGCGCTACTCCTTCGCGATCATGCGTGGAAGAGGGTTCGGGCCGCCGATGACGTGTATGTGCAAATGATACACGTCCTGCCTGCCGATCCGCCCCGTGTTGACGATGGTCCGGAAGCCCTCCGGGCTGCCCTGCTCGCGCGCGAGACGCCCCGCCCGGACGAGCATGCGCCCGAGGACTCCGCCATGGCGCTCCTCGACCACCGCGAGCGATTCGATGTGCTCCTTGGGGATGATCATGAAGTGCACGGGGGCCGCCGGATTGATGTCGTGGAAGGCGAGCATCTCATCGTCCTCGTAGACCTTGCGGCACGGGATCTCGCCAGCGACGATCTTGCAGAAGATGCAGTCGGTCATTGCGGTTTTCCCTGGTTGCGCGCGGCCTTCTCGTCGAGGCCGGAGCGGCCCTCGCGACGCTCGAGCTCGGCGAGGACGTCGGCGAGCGGGACGGCGTGCCATGCCAGCATCACCATGCAGTGGAACCACAGGTCGGCGGTCTCGTGGACGATCGAAGCGCGCTCCCCGCCCTTGGAGGCGATCACCGTCTCGACGGCCTCCTCGGCGACCTTCTTGAGGATGTGGTCGAGCCCGCGCGCGTTCAGCGCGGCGACGTAGGACGACGCCGGATCGGCCGCGCGGCGCTCGGCGATCACGCGCTCGAGGCGCGCGAGAATATCGTCGCTCTCAGACATCGCCAGGGCTTTCCGGAGCGGCGAGGATCGGGTCGGTGGCGACCCAGCGGGTTGTCTCATTGGCGCCCTCGAGGCGATTGAAGAAGCAACGCCGCCGGCCGGTGTGGCACGCGATCCCGCCAACCGATTCCACCCGCAGCAGCAGCGCATCGGCATCGCAGTCGAGGCGCATCTCGACGATGCGCTGCACGTGTCCCGATGTTTCGCCCTTGCGCCAGAGCGCGCGGCGCGAACGCGACCAGTACACCGCCTCGCCGGTCTCGAAGGTGCGGCGCAGGGACTCGCGGTTCATCCACGCGAGCATCAGCACCTCGCCGGACGCGGCGTCCTGCGCCACGGCGGGCACCAGCCCGTCGGCATTCCACGCGATGCTCTCGATCCAGTCGTTCACAGTCGCATCTCGATTCCCCGCGAGGCGAGGAAGCGCTTCGCCTGCGCGATGGTGATTTCGCCGAAGTGGAACACGGAGGCGGCGAGCACGGCATCGGCGCGGCCCTGCTCGATGCCGAGCGCGAGGTGCTCGAGAGACCCCACGCCGCCGCTCGCGATGACCGGAACCACGACCGCCTCGCAGACGGCGCGCGTGAGCTCCAGGTCGAATCCGCTGCGGGTGCCGTCGCGGTCCATGCTCGTGAGGAGGATTTCGCCGGCGCCGCGCTGCGCCATCGTGCGCGCCCATTCTACGACATCGAGCCCGCGCGCCTTGCGCCCGCCGTGCGTGTACACCTCCCATCGTCCGGGGGCGCTCGCGCGCGCGTCGATCGCGACCACGATCGCCTGCGAGCCGAAGCGCGACGCGGCGCTGGAGACTAGCTCGGGCGACTCGACGGCGGCGGTGTTGATGCTCACCTTGTCGGCGCCCGCATTGAGGAGCTTCCTCACGTCCTCGACGCGGCGCACGCCCCCACCCACCGTGAGCGGGATGAAGACTTGGTCGGCGACGCGCTCGATGACCTCGACGATCGTGTCGCGGGCGTCGCTGGAGGCGGTGATGTCGAGGAAGGCGATCTCGTCGGCGCCCGCGGCGTCGTAGCTCGCCGCGATCTCGACCGGGTCGCCGGCATCGCGCAGGCTCACGAAGTTGACGCCCTTCACTACCCGCCCCGCGTGCACGTCGAGGCAGGGAATGATGCGCTTGGCGAGCGGCACGCTCGCCCTAGCTCTCGCCCGCCGCGACCTTGATCGCTTGGGCGAAATCGAGCTTGCCCTCGTAGATGGCGCGCCCGGCGATGCAGCCGGTGATGCCTTCGGGCTCGACTTCGCAGAGCTTGCGCACGTCGTCCAGGCTGTTGAGGCCGCCGCTCGCGATCACCGGCACCGACAGCGCCTGCGCGAGGCGCACGGTGGCCTCGATGTTGACGCCGGTCATCATGCCGTCGCGCCCGATGTCGGTGTAGATCACCGCCTCGACGCCGTAGTCCTGGAAGCGCTTGGCGAGGTCGACCACGTCGTGGCCGGTGAGCTTCGACCAGCCGTCGGTCGCGACCTTGCCGTCCTTGGCGTCGAGGCCGACGATGATGTGGCCGGGGAACGCGTCGCACGCTTCGTGCAGGAAGCCCGGATTCTTCACCGCCGCGGTGCCGATGATCACGAACGACACGCCGTCGTCGAGGCAGCGCTCGATGGTTTCGAGGTCGCGGATGCCGCCGCCCATCTGCACCGGGATGTCGGAATCCACCGCCGCGATGATCGACTTGATCGCCCCTTCGTTGCGCGGCTTGCCGGCGATTGCGCCGTCGAGGTCGACCACGTGCAGGCGGCGCGCGCCCTTCTGCGCCCACTGCGCCGCGGCCTTGGCGGGCTCCTTCGAGAAAACGGTGGCCGACTCCATGCGTCCTTGCTCGAGGCGAACGCAGTGGCCGTCCTTCAGGTCGATCGCTGGAATGATGATCATGGAAGCGGGGTGGAATCCCTATGGATTCCAGTTGGCGAAATTGCTGAGTAGCGTGAGCCCCGCGGCGCTGCTCTTCTCGGGATGGAATTGCGTCGCGAAAATGTTATCGCGGGCGATGGCCGAGGTAAAGGCGCCGGGGTACTCGGTAAGGCCGGCCGCGAGCGTCCGGTCGGATGGATCGCAGTAGTAGCTGTGCACGAAATAGAAGCGGCTCGCATCGTCGATGCCCTTCCAGAGCGCGTGCGGGGCGACCTGCCGCACCTCGTTCCAGCCCATGTGGGGAATCTTCAGGCCGGGGGCGTGCTCGAGCGCGCGCACCTGCCCGGCGAGGAGCCCCAGGCCCGCCGTGTCGCCCTCGGCGCTGCGCTCGAAAAGCATCTGCTGGCCGATGCACAGGCCCAGGAACGGCTTCGTGCGCGCGGCCTCGGTCACCGCCTCGCCCAGGCCGCTCTCGTTCAAGCGCCTCATGCAGTCGGGCATCGCCCCCTGCCCGGGAAACACGACGCGGTCGGCCGCGCGGATGCGTTCGGGATCCGAGGTGATCTCCACCTCGTCGCCGGGAGCGACGTGGACGAGCGCCTTCTGCACCGAGCGCAGGTTGCCCATGCCGTAATCGACTATCGCTATGCGTTGGCTCATGGCGGCGGAACGCGACCTTGGCGAGGCGAGAGGCGCTACAGCGTCCCCTTGGTCGATGGAACCAGGCCGGCGGCCCGGGCGTCGGGCTCGAGCGCCATGCGCAGCGCGCGCGCGAACGCCTTGAAGACCGTCTCGCACTGGTGGTGCGCGTTGTCGCCGCGCAGGTTGTCGATGTGCACCGTCGCCTGCGCGTGGTTCACGAAGCCCTGGAAGAATTCGTGGGTAAGGTCGACGTCGAATTCGCCGACGCGAGCGCGCTTGTACTCGACATGCCACTCGAGCCCCGGGCGGCCGGAGAAGTCCACCACCGCGCGCGACAGCGCCTCATCGAGCGGAACGTACGCGTGCCCGTAGCGCCGAATGCCCTTCTTGTCGCCGAGCGCCTTCGCCACCGCCATGCCGAGCGTGATGCCGATGTCCTCGACCGTGTGGTGCGCATCGATGTGCAGGTCGCCCTTCGCCTTGATGGTGAGGTCGAGCGCGCCATGTCGCGCGAGCTGGTCGAGCATGTGGTCCATGAACGGGATGCCCGACGACAGGCTCGAGTCGCCGCGCCCGTCGAGGTCGACCTCGACGAGGATCTGCGTCTCCTTGGTATCGCGCTGGATTTGAGCCTTGCGCATGGTGTTCAGCGGAGCGCCGAGGCGAGGGCCTCGAGCATCCTCGTGTTCTCGTCGGAGGTGCCGACTGTGAGCCTCAGGCAGTTTGCGAGGAGGGGATGCGAGCCATGGAAGGTGCGAACCAATATACCACGCTCCCTGAGGCGCTCGAACGCACCCGGACCGTCGGGCACGCGCACCAGCACGAAGTTCGCCGCCGACGCAAACCGGACCGCTCCGGGCAACGTGTCGAGCGCGGCCTCCAGCCGCGCGCGCTCGGCCACGATGGCCGCGGTCTGGCGCGCGAAGACGCCGGGGTTGGCGAGCAGCAGATCTGCTGCGGCGGCGCTCAGGGCGTTCACGTTGTACGGCATGCGCAGCTTCTCGAGCTCCGTCATCCACTCCGGCGCGCCGATCGCGAGCCCGACCCTCAATCCGGCGAGCCCGAGCTTCGAGACAGTGCGCACGAGCAGGAGGTTGGGGTGTCGCCCGACCTCGTCGAGCAGGGTCGCGCCGCCCGAGAACGCGTAATACGCCTCGTCGACGGCGACCAGGCCGGGCGAGGCGGCGACCAGGCGCAGGATCGCCTCGCGCGGGAACAGGTTTCCGGTGGGATTGTTCGGGTAGGCGATCCACGTGAGGGCCGGGCGCTCGCGCGCGATCACCTCGAGGAGAGCGTCCTCGTCGAGCGTGAAGTCGGGGCGCAGGCGCACGCCCGCGTAGCGCATTCCCGCCGCGATCGCGGCGATGCGGTACATCACGAACGAGGGCTCCGGCGCGAGCGCCACCGCGCCGGGGCGCGCAAGCGCGAGCGAGATCATCTGGATGATCTCGTCGGAACCGTTGCCGAGCACGATCCCGAGTGAATCCGGAATCGCCATCGCTTCGCGCAAGCGGCGCTTGAGGCGCGCGCCCGAGGGATCGGGATAGCGATTCACCTCGACCCCGGCGAGCGCCGCTCCCATGCGTGCGGCGATGTCCTCGGGAAGCCGGTAGGGATTCTCCATCGCGTCGAGCTTCACCATGCCCTCGGCCGCAGTCACGTGGTAGGCCGTAAGCGCGCGAACCTCGTCGCGCACCAGCTGCGCGGGTCCCTTGCTCACCGCTCGCCGTCCATCCGCCATTCGGCGCTCCTCGCGTGCGCTTCGAGCCCCTCGGCGCGGGCGAGCGTGGCCGCCGTGCGCCCCAGGCGCCGCGCCGCATCGCCTGAGACGCCGATCACGCTCGATCGCTTCTGGAAGTCGTAGACGCCCAGCGGCGATGAAAAGCGCGCGGTTCGCGACGTGGGCAGCACGTGATTGGGCCCGGCGCAATAGTCGCCCAGCGACTCCGAGGCGTAGTGGCCGAGGAAGATCGCGCCCGCATGGCGAATGCGCGGCAACCAGCGCTCGGGTTCGGCGAGCGCGAGCTCGAGGTGCTCGGGCGCGATGCGGTTGGCGAGGTCGCAGGCCTCGTCGAGGTCGCGCACCCGGATGAGCGCGCCGCGCGCCGCGAGCGAGGCCTCGATGATCGCGCGGCGCGGCATCGAGGCGATCTGGCTGCGCATCGAGGCGGCGACCCGCTCGAGGAGGCCGGCGTCGGGCGTGAGCAGGATCGCCTGCGCGATCTCGTCGTGCTCGGCCTGGGAGAAGAGGTCCATGGCCACCCAGTCGGCGTTCGCGCTGGCATCCGCGATCACCAGCACCTCCGAGGGGCCCGCGACCATGTCGATGCCGACGCGCCCGAAGACGCGTCGCTTGGCCGCGGCGACGTAGGCGTTGCCGGGCCCGACGATCTTGTCCACGGCCGGGACCGTCGCCGTGCCGAAAGCGAGCGCGCCGATCGCCTGCGCGCCGCCTACGCGCACGACGCGATCCACGCCGGCGATCGCCGCCGCCGCGAGGACCGGGCCATTGAGCTTGCCTCCGGGGGTCGGCGTGGTCATCACCAGCTCGCGAACTCCGGCGACCTTCGCGGCCACCGCGCTCATCAGCACCGAGGAGGGATAGGCGGCCTTGCCACCCGGAACGTAGAGGCCGACGCGATCGAGGGGAGTGATTTGCTGGCCGAGCACCGCGCCTTCGCCGTCGTCGATGCGCCAGGAATCCTGCCGCTGGCGCTCGTGATAGGCGCGGATGCGCGCGGCAGCGAGCTTCAGAGCCTCGAGCTGGGGCGCGGGCAGGTCATTCAGCGCCGCGCTCGTCGCCTCGGGTGAAACCGCCAGCTCGGCCGCCGAAGCCGGAGTCCACCGATCGAAGCGCGTGGTGTACTCGAGCAAGGCCTCGTCGCCGCGATCGCGAACCGCGTCGAGGATTCGCGCCGTGGCGCTCTCGACCGCCTCGTCCTGCGCCGCCTCGAAGGCAAGCAGGCGCCCGAGCTCGGCTTCGAATCCGGGCGCAGAGCTGTCGAGCCGGCGCGGCTCAGCCACGGCAGGCCGCGCGCAGCGCCTCGATGAGCGGCGCGACCGCGTCGCGCTTGAGCTTGAGCGAAGCGGGGTTCACGATCAGCCGGCTCGACACCGCCATGATCTCCTCGACCACGCGCAGGCGATTCGCCTTGAGGGTCGCGCCGGTGTCGACGAGGTCGACGATCGCCTCCGCAAGCCCGACCAGGGGAGCAAGCTCCATCGATCCGTAGAGCTTGATCAGGTCCACGTGCACGCCTTTGGCGGCGAAGTGCTCGCGCGCCGTGCCGATGTACTTGGTGGCGACTCGCAGGCGCGCGCCCTGCTTCACCGCCGTCGCGTAGTCGAACCCCTCGGGCACCGCAACTACCATGCGGCAGCGCGCGATGCCGAGGTCGAGCGGCTGGTAGAGCCCCTGGCCGCCGTGCTCGGCGAGGAGGTCGCGCCCGGCGACGCCAAGGTCGGCGGCGCCGTGCTGCACATAGGTCGCGACGTCGGCCGCGCGCACCAGCAGGAGTCGCAGCCCCGGCCGGCTCGTGGCGAGGATGAGCTTCCTCGAACCCTCCGGGTCCTCCGCGGGCACGATACCGGCGGCGGCGAGGAGCGGCAGCGTCTCTTCGAAGATGCGCCCCTTGGCGAGGGCGAGGGTGATCACGTTCGGCATGGCGTCAGGATACCCGGGCGATGCGCGCGCCGAGCGCGGAGAGGCGCGACTCGATCCGCTCGTAGCCCCGGTCGAGGTGGTAGATGCGATCGATGAGCGTCTCGCCCTGCGCGACCAGGCCCGCGATCACCAGGCTTGCCGAGGCGCGCAAGTCGGTCGCCATCACCGCCGCGCCGGTGAGGCGTTCGACCCCCGCGATGATCGCGGTATTGCCCTCGATGTCGATGCGTGCCCCCAGGCGGCGCAGCTCCTGCACGTGCATGAAGCGGTTCTCGAAGATGGTCTCGGTCACGTGCGCGGTGCCGTCGGCGACCGCGTTGAGCGCGATGAACTGGGCCTGCATGTCCGTCGGGAATCCGGGGTGGGGCGCCGTCCTGAGGCTCACCGCGCGCGGGCGCTGGCGCAGCGTGATGCGCACCGTATCGTCGCCTACGGCGATGGAGGCGCCGGCCTCGCGCAGCTTGTCGATCACCGCCTCGAGACTCAAAACCGGCGCGGCGGTAAGCGTGACGTTGCCGCGCGTCGCCGCCGCGGCGACGAGGAATGTGCCGGCCTCGATGCGGTCGGGCATCACGGAATGCTCGGCGCCGCCCAGGCTCTTCACGCCTTCGATGCTGATCACGTCGGTGCCGTGCCCGTGGATCCTGGCACCCATCGCGATCAGGCAGCGCGCGAGATCGACGACCTCCGGCTCGCGAGCGGCGTTCTCGAGCACAGTCTCGCCCTCGGCGAGGCACGCGGCCATCATCAGGTTTTCCGTCCCGGTGACCGTGACGGTGTCCATGAAGATGCGCGCGCCCTTCAAGCGGGGAGCGGTGGCGTGGATGTATCCGGCCTCGATCGTGATCGTCGCGCCCATCGCCGCGAGCCCCTTGATGTGCAGGTCCACCGGCCGCTCGCCGATCGCGCAGCCGCCGGGCAACGAGACGCGCGCTTCGCCGTGGCGCGCGGTGAGCGGCCCCAGGGCGAGGATCGAGGCGCGCATCGTCTTCACGAGGTCATAGGGCGCGAAGGCTTCGGTGAGGCCGCTCGCATCGAGCGTGGCCTCGTGCGCCCCTGTCTCGGCCTTGACGCCCATGCGCTCGAGCAGCCGGATCATGGTGCGAACGTCGTTGAGCTGCGGCAGGTTGGTGACGCGCAGCGGAGCCGAGGCGAGCAGCGAGGCCGCGAGGATCGGCAGCGCAGCGTTCTTCGCGCCCGCAACGCGAACTTCGCCGGCGAGCGCGACGCCGCCGTGTATGGAGAGTTTCTGCATGGATTTCGGTACCGGCCGGGCCGGGACTGTAAGGGAGCCTAGTTCAGCGCGATGCCCATTCTTCCGGGGAATAGGTCTTCATCGACAGCGCGTGGATCTCCTCGCGCATGCGCCCGCCGAGCGCTGCGTAGACGAGCTGGTGCTGGCGCACGCGCGGCAGGCCGGCGAAGCTCGGGCTCACCACGACGGCCTCGAAGTGCGCGCCGTCGCCCGTCACTTCGACGTGCGTGACGGCAAGGCCGCTGCGGATCGACTCCTCGATGGAGCCGGGCTCGACCATAAGTCCTTTAGGCGCGGTGCGGCTGGATCAGCTCCGCCACGCCGTAGAGCTCCGCGAGCGCCATCAGGTTCGCGGGAAGGTTGGCGAAGATGAGCGTCTTGCCGCGGCGCAGCGCCTGGCGGCGCCACTCGAGCAGCAGCGCGACGGCGGAGGAGTCCACGCCGGTAATCGCGGCGAAATCGATGGTGAGGCGCTCGGGAAGGTCGCTGCGCCCGGCGAACTCCACGCTTTCGGCCAGCACGCCCGGAATGGTTTCGTAGGAGAGCTCCCCCTTGAGCGCAAGGACCTCGTCGGCCGTCGTGTTCACTGTTTCGACGCCGCTTTCGAAGGCTCCCCGGAACGGTTGCGATCCTGGAGCAGCTTCACCAGGCCATCGATCCCCCCGCGGGCGATCTGGTCGTTGAAGGTGCCGCGGTAGGTGGTCACGAGGGAGGCGCCGTCGATCGTCACGTCGAAGACTTTCCAGCCCGATTCGGCCTTCTCCATCGAATAGTCGATGGGAATCTGCGGGCCACCCTTCTGGATCACCGCGGTCTTCACCACCGCGTCCTTTTCCTGGGCGCCGACCTTCGAGGGCTTCACCTCGATCGCCTGGTCGCGGTATTGCGCGAGCGAGCTCGAGTAGGTGCGCACCAGCAGGGTGCGGAATTCCTTCACCAGCGCGGCCTTCTGTTCCGGCGTGGCCTGGGACCAGTTGCGCCCGACGGCGAGACGCGTCATGCGCTCGAAGTCGAAATGCGGCAAGACCTTCTGCTCGGCGAGCTCGACGATCTTGCGCATGTCGCCCTTCTGGATGTCCTTGTCGGCCCTGATGATGGCGAGCACTTCGTCCGTGGTGCGCTTGACGAGCGCGTCGGGCGACTCCTGGGCGGCGGCGAGCGCCGGCACGAGGAGCGCGAGGAAGGCGATGGCGAGTCTGCGAATCATGGCGACGTTTCCTGTGGGGTGGCTTGGGCCGCGTTCGACCTCAACGCGCCGCGACGGGTTCCGGACGACCTATTTCTTCGCCGCTTCCGGCTTCCTGGGGTCTTCGGCCTTCTTGGGCTCTTCCTGCTTCCGCGGCGGCTCTTCCTGCGCCTTGCTGAAGAGGAACTGCCCGATCAGCTTCTCGAGCACCACCGCCGACTGGGTGATGGCGATGCGATCTCCCGCGGCGAGCTTCTTGTCTTCCCCCCCGGCCTCCAGGCCGATATAGGTCTCGCCGAGGAGACCCGAAGTGAGGATGGACGCGGTGGTGTCCTTCGGAAAGCTGTAGCGCTTGTCGAGGGCGAGCATCACCTTCGCCTGGAAGCGATCGTTGTCGAAATGGATTTCCTGCACGCGTCCGACGAGGACGCCGGCGCTGCGCACCGGGCCGCGCACCTTGAGTCCGCCGATGTTGTCGAAGCGCGCCTCGACGCGGTAGGTCTCGGTGGCGCGCTCGGCGCCGAGGTTGCCGACTTTCAACGCCAGCACCAGCAACGCCACGAAGCCCGCCGTCACGAAGGCGCCGAACCACAGATCGATCGTCGTTCTTTCCATCTTTATAGGCTCTGTCAGTCCGCCGAGCGCAGCATGAACGCGGTAAGGACCAGGTCGAGGGCGAGGATCATGAGGGCCGAGGTCACCACGGTTCGCGTCGTCGCGCCCGAGACGCCTTCGGCCGTCGGCGGCGCGTCGTACCCTTCGAAGGTCGCGATCACAGTGACGGCAACGCCGAACACGAAGGCCTTCACCGTGCCGTTGAGGACATCATACCGGAGGTCGACGGCCGCCTGCATCTGCGACCAGAACGCGCCGTTGTCGACGCCGATTATCACCACGCCGACGAGATATCCGCCGAAGACGCCCATCGCCGAGAAGAGCCACGCGAGGATCGGCATCGAGATGATGCCTCCCCAGAAGCGCGGCGCGATCACGCGCGACATCGGCGAGACCGCCATCATGTCCATCGCGGTCAGCTGCTCGGTGGTCTTCATGAGCCCGATCTCCGCGGTGATAGCGGAGCCCGCGCGCGAGGCGAAGAGCAGTGCGGCGACCACCGGGCCGAGCTCGCGCACCAGCGAGAGCGCGACCAGCACGCCGATCGACTCGGTCGCGCCGTACTTCTGCAGCGTCTGGTAGCCCTGCAGCCCGAGCACCATGCCGACGAAGAGCCCGGAGACGATGATGATGATGAGCGAGAGCACGCCGCTGAAGTAGACCTCGCGCATCACCAGGCGGAAGCGCTGGAAGCTGGTGCCCGAGGAGGCGAGGACGAGGCCGAAGAAGCGCGCCATCGAGCCCGCGCGCCAGATCCCGTTGATGACGTTGCGCCCCAGCCGGGCGAGCGAATGCATCACGCCTTCAAGCACGCGCGCCTCCCTCGGCGAGCCCGACTTCCGCCGCATACGGCTGTGCCGGGTAGTGGAACGGCACCGGCCCGTCGGTCTCGCCGTGCACGAACTGGCGAACGTATGGGCGATCCGAGTCGCGAACCTGCGCCGGCGTGCCCTCGCCCACGATCACGCCGTCGGCGATGAAATAGAGATAGTCGACGATCTGCAGCGATTCGAGCACGTCGTGCGTCACGATGATCGAGGTCGCGCCGAGCGCGTCATTGAGCTTGCGCACCAGCTGGCCGATCACGGCGAGCGCGATCGGGTCGAGGCCGGCGAACGGCTCGTCGTACATCACCAGCATGGGATCGAGCACCACGGCGCGCGCGAGCGCGGCCCGGCGAGCCATGCCGCCGGAGAGCTCGGCGGGCAGCATGGCCTGCGCCCCGCGCAGCCCCACCGCCTCGAGCTTCATCAGAACCAGGTCGCGGATCATCGTCTCGGGAAGCGTGGTGTGCTCGCGCAGCGGGAAGGCGACGTTTTCGAATACCGTCATGTCGGTGAACAGGGCGCCGAACTGGAACAGCATGCTCATGCGCCGGCGCAGGGCGTAGAGGCCCGCCGAATCGAGCTCGTGGACCGCGTGCCCGCCCACGCGCACCGCGCCGCTCGTGGGCTTGAGCTGCCCGCCGATGATGCGCAGCAGCGTCGTCTTGCCGCTGCCCGAGGCGCCCATGATCGCGACGACCTTGCCGCGCGGGACCCGCATCGAGATTCCCTTGAGGATCGGGCGTGCGTCGTAGGCGAAGCTCACCGACTCGACGTCGACCAGGATGTCTTCGGTCACGCGGGGAAAATGCAGGCGAAAGGAGCGACATTTTAGCAGCTTTGCCAGTCCCGCCTCCCCTATACTCTCCCGGTGAAGAAGCCGCGCCTGCTGCTGGTCGACGACGACGCGTTGATCGCCGAGAGCCTCGCCTTCGCGCTCGCGGGCGATTACGACATCACGCGCGCCGGCGACAGGGGCGCCGCGGTCGAGGCGCTGCGCTCCGGGTTCAAGCCCGACCTCGCGCTGGTCGACCTGGGCCTGCCCCCCGTCGAGCATCTTCCCAACGAGGGCTT
>Ga0209647_1000214_pt1 | contig 53615 bp, 50 predicted proteins | sample GraSoi_2013_60cm_FD_185827 | JGI IMG/M metagenome (GOLD analysis project Ga0209647, IMG submission 185827) | Grasslands soil microbial communities from the Angelo Coastal Reserve, California, USA - Sample 9_17_2013_60cm (SPAdes) (version 2) | ecosystem: Environmental > Terrestrial > Soil >...
CCAGGTGCCTCCCGCCTCGAGGTCGCGGCCGGCGAGAACGCCGGGATGATCGTCCCAGAATCCTGCGGGCGCAGCGGGCCGCCCGAAATACTCGTCGCGGTTTGCGGCAACGATCAGCCGATACCCCGGGTGCGTCCTCCAAGCGAGTACGATCAGGCACATGGAGTCAGAAACTGCGGAATACTTCCTGCTTTCGTGAAGACCCGGGGGCGAGCAACGCACTGATGCCGTGGCGCTCGACCAGCTCGGCGAGCCCCGCTTCGAAACGCGCCCCGTCCTGAACGTTTTCGTAGATTTCCATCCAGGTGGCCTCGTCATCGCGGCGCCTGAGCAGTCTCCCGCCGATGCCCGTCATGTCGGATAGCTCTCGCTGGAGGGCGCTGACCGCCGTGCGCGCGCGCGCGGCGTTTTCCGCCGGCACGCGGTAGTAGATGTAATAGCTCGAGTTCATGTGATGGCGTAGGGCAGGGCCAGGAAATCAAGCGGGGGGCCGGCGAGAGCCTTCAGGTGCACGATCGAACCGTCCCGGCTCGCGGTCTGCACCGCCGCAAGCAGATCGTGGCCGCCGTCGGGCGAAGCTTCGGCGTTGACGACCATTCCGCTCGCTTGATCGCCGAGGTCGTCGCTGTAGAGAGGGTCGCCTGCTTTGGCCTCGGCAGGGACGTTGGCGAGGAACATGCGGCGTTTGAGCTTGCCGAGGTGCTGCATGCGCGCCACCACTTCCTGCCCGGTGTAGCAGCCCTTGTGGAAGCTGACTCCGCCGAGAAGCTCGAAGTTCGCCATCTGCGGAACGAGCTGGTCCTGCGTCGCTGCGGTCACCCAAGGCACGCCGTTGCGAATATCGAGCCAGCGCCACGCGCCCGCCCCCACGGGAACGAGAGAATTCGCAAGCTTCTGGCGAAGGGCGACTGCGCCCGAGGGCATCAGGGCAAGGAGAAATCTGCCGTCCTTCAACTTGATGACCGTGCCGGTACCCGGTCGAAGCGACACTTCGTTCGGATGCTCCGGGAAATCGGGGAACAGCTCGCGCAGCGCCTGGTCGGCCTTCGGCCCCGCAGCGCCTGCCATCACGATCGTGTCCGAAGCATCCGAGACCTTTACCTTTGCGCGCAGCACGAACTTCGAAATGTGCTTCTGGACGGATAGGGCGATATCTCGCGACAAGGCCATGTGAAAGCCGGCCTCTTCGCGCCATAGCAGGAAATTCGCGAGCATCCTGCCTTTGGGCGAGCAATAGGCGCCGTAGCTGCCCGATCGCAGGTCCACGCCCGCCACATCGCAGCTCAGCTGCCCTTGCAAGAAGGTCTCCGCGTCTTCGCCGCTGAATTGGAGGACGCCCAGGTGGCCGAGCAGGGCAAGGATGCTTCCCGAACGCGCTGCGGCGCGATCGGGATCCGCTCGGCCTGGGGCTTCGGCAATTTGCAACGGCACGCTCATCTGCTGATCCGATGGTTTAACGTTTATTATACGAGCGTAGTCAAGCTAGCCGTTCCTGACCGATGCAATGCTGTTTCGACTGAAACTAATGCTTCTGCTCGTCTCCGCCGCCGCAATCGGATTCTGCGGTTGGATGCTCTGGTTCGCCCTTTCCCCGATCGAGCTCGCCGCGCCGTCCGTGGAATTCTCGATTCGTCCGGGCAGCACGCTGCGAGGCGCAACGCGCCAGATCATCGAAGCGGGCGTGCCTATGCCGGGGTGGAAGTTCATCCTGCTCGCGCGGGCCAACGGCGCCAGCGCCGGCGTCAAGGCCGGCAGCTACCAGGTGTCGGCCGATGTGACGCCGCTCCTGCTGATTCGCAAGATCACGCGCGGGGAATACGCGCAGGCGGAAATCCTCTTTGTCGAAGGCTGGAATTTTCGCCAAATGCGCGAGGCGATGAATGCGCACGTCGACCTGAAGCATGATTCGGCGACCCTCTCCGAGGCGCAGATCATGGCGAAGCTCGGAGCCCAGGATGTGCTTCCTGAAGGGATGTTCTTCCCCGATACCTACGTCTTCGCCAAGGGTGCCAGCGATCTCGCCGTGCTCGCGCGCGCGCGCGGCGTCATGAAAAAGCAGCTCGAGTCCGCCTGGGCCGGGCGCGCCCCGGATTTGCCGATGACAGATCCGTACGAAGCGCTTATCCTCGCTTCACTCGTGGAAAAGGAGACCGGCCGCGCGGGCGACCGCACGATGATCGCGGCGGTATTCGCCAACCGCCTGCGCCGCAAGATGAAACTGCAGACCGATCCGAGCGTGATCTACGGCATGGGCGAGCGATTCGACGGCAACCTGCGCAAGAAAGACCTCGTGACGGACACGCCCTTCAACACCTATACGCGGCTGGGTCTGCCGCCGCATCCGATCGCGATGCCGGGACTCGCCTCGCTCGCCGCCGTCATGCATCCCGCCCAGACCGACGCGCTGTATTTCGTGTCCCGCGGCGATGGGACGAGCGAGTTCTCACGCACCCTCGTCGAGCACAACCGCGCGGTCGCCAAATATCAAATGCCCGGCGCACGCCGGCGTGCGGGTCGATGAGCCGCGGCAAGTTCATCACCCTGGAAGGGATCGACGGTGCAGGCAAGAGCACGCACATCGGCGGCATTGCCGATTTCCTGCGCGGGCGCGGAAAAGACGTCGTAGTCACCCGCGAGCCGGGCGGTACGTCGCTCGGCGAAAAATTGCGCGCCCTCCTGCTCTCCGAGCCGATGAATATCGACACCGAGGCCCTGTTGATGTTTGCGGCCCGCCGCGAGCACATCGCGCAGGTGATTGCACCCGCGCTTGCCGAAGGTCGCTGGGTCGTTTCAGACCGCTTCACCGACGCCACGTATGCGTATCAAGGCGCAGGGCGGGGAATGGCGAAGGAAAGGATCGCGGCGCTCGAGCGCTGGGTCCACGCCGGGCTGCAGCCCGACCTCACCCTCGTTTTCGACGCGCCGGTCGAGCTTGCTCTAGCGCGGCTTGCCAAGGACCGCGGCGATCGTTTCGAGCTCGAGAACAAGGGCTTCTTCGAACGCGTTCGGGCGGCGTATCTCGAGCGCGTTGCGGCCGACCCTCGCCGGATGAGGGTGGTCCAGGGTGGGAGGTCCCTGCCTGAACTTAAGAAAGACGTTGAGGATATAGTTTCAACTATATGTTAAAACATGATATTTGAGTGGCAAGCTCAGCCTTGGAAGGCTTGGACTCAGCTGCGCGAACGGCTGGCCCATGCGATCTTGATACAGAGCGGGGAGGGCCTGGGCGAATTCGAATTTGCTCAAGCGTGCGCTCAGGCCTTGCTGTGCGAAACGCCTCGACCGGACCGGCAGGCGTGTGGCACCTGCCACGCGTGCAACTGGTTTTCGCAGGGCAATCACCCCGACTTCCGGCTGGTCGTGCCCGAGAGCATGGCGCCCGAATCCCGCGAGGAGGGCGCGGAACCCGCGAAGAAGAAGAGCGAACAGATCCGCATCGAGCAGGCACGCGAGCTCGCCGACTTCCTTGCCATCGGAACGCACCGGGGTGGTCTGCGCGTCATCCTGGTCTACCCCGCGGAAGCAATGAACGCGAACACGCAAAACGCGTTGCTAAAAAACCTCGAGGAACCCCCGCCGGCCACGGTTTTTCTCCTTGTCACCACGCAGGCCGAGCGCTTGCTCGCGACCGTGCGAAGCCGCTGCCTGAAGCTCACTTTGCCGTTCCCGCCGCCGGATCCGGTCCTGCGCTGGCTGAAAGAGCAGGGCGCTGCGCACCCGGAGGCCGCGCTCGCAGCCGCAGGAGGCAGTCCGCTTGCCGCGCTCAGGATCGCGGCGACGGAGGGCGATCGCCTGCGCTTCATCGAGCGACTGAGCAATCCTGGTTTCGATCCGATCGCCCTCGCCGATTCCGTCCAGGGCACACCCCTGTGGGAGCTTGTCGCGTGGCTGCAGCGGTGGAGCTACGATCTCCTGCTCGCCCGATTGGCGGGTCGGGTACGTTATAACCCGAACCAAGCGGCCGAGATCGCGGACTCCGCGCGTCGATGCGACGCTGCGGATATCGCCGCTTACCTGCGCCGGCTGGCGCAAGCCCGCTCACTCGCGCGGCATCCGCTCAACGCGAAGCTCTTCATCGAAGACCTCCTGCTGCAGTATCAGCGCTTGGTCGCGCGGCCGTGAACGAAGAGGCGACCTCGGCACCTCCCGCGGCTTTTCCCGGGTTGGTCGATTCTCACTGCCACCTCGATTTTCCGGAATTCGATGGCAGGATGGACCCGGTGCGGAAAGAGATGGACGCGAACGGCGTCACGCACGCGCTGTGCATCAGCGTCAATTTCGCCGGGTTTCCGAAAGTCCTGGCGCTCGCCGAGGCTTACGACAATTTCTTCGCGAGCGTCGGCGTGCATCCAGACCACGAGGAGCGCTCGCCCGTGGATCCGCGGCATCTGGTGCAACTGGCGCACCATCCGCGGGTGGTCGCAATCGGTGAAACCGGGCTCGATTACTACCGCGTGAGCGGCGACCTCGAATGGCAGCGCGATCGCTTTCGCGCTCACATACGCGCGGCACGCGAGTGCCGAAAGCCGCTCGTCATCCATACGCGCCAAGCCGCCGAAGACACGCTCGCCATCATGCGGGAAGAGGGCGCGGCCGAAGTAGGGGGGGTGATGCACTGTTTCACCGAATCGCAGGCAGTGGCCGACGCGGCGATCGCCTTGGGGTTCCATATCTCCTTCTCCGGCATCGTGACTTTCAAGAACGCCGGAGCGCTGAAAGACGTCGCCCGTCTAGTCCCGCTGGAGCGGCTCCTGGTTGAAACCGACTCCCCCTACCTGGCCCCGGTTCCTCACCGGGGAAAAACCAATCAACCCGGCCTAGTTCGTCATGTCGCAGAGGAAGTGGCGCGCCTCCGCGGCATCCCGCTCAGCGAGCTGGCGGCTGCCACTACGGATAACTTCTTCAGACTTTTCAAAGAAACGAGAAGGTGATGCTAGAAATAACTTGAGGTATTCCCGGTGGATGTAGTTAATTTGACATAATATACATATGCGCCAATCGACGCCCTGGGCCTTTGGATCTCGGCGACCCGACTCTGGCCTACCTGCGTCGTGCGTCCGAGCGCTTCTTGAGCTCCTGGGCCAGCGCCGGATCGAGCTTGTCCAGGCGTTCCAGGACAGGCGGCACTTCATCCCGCTCTCCAAGCCGAACGTAGGCAGCACCCATCTCGAACCAGGCTCGGGCGAATTCCGGTTCCAGACGTGCGGCCTCCCGGTACGCGCTGGCCGCGCGGTCCAGCCGGCTGGCGTCGCGATAAGCCTCTCCAAGAAGGAAGAACGTCGCAAAGGAGGTTCGGCCTATGGCGCTCGCGCGCTCCAGGGTGCGAACCGCCTGACCCGGCTGCCCTGCCAGACGCTGGGACTCCCCGAGCAGGTTCCAGGCCCCGATATCCTCCGGGTTGCGCTGGATGACCCGCGAGAGCGCCGAGGTCGCCTTCGGATAGTCGCCGCGGCGCATCCAGGCGTAGGCGGCGATCACGCCCCAATCGGAACCTTCGGGGTCCCGGCGCTGCCGCACCTCGGCATGGCGCAACAGCCCGTCCCAATCCCGTTTCTGGTTGAGCTCGGCGATTCGCTCCCGCTCATCGAGGCTGTCCCCGCGCCCGACGAGGGCCGACGCCAGCAGCGGGTCCGCCGGGAGCGGCGCGGATTCCATGCTGAAAGCGGAACCGGGGGACGGAGTGCAGCCGCAAAGCGCAACACAGGCCGCGAAGGCCGCAGCGAACGCCCGGAGGCGGGAATCAGACCTTGTTTTGATAGACGTAGGCCTGCTGCTTGACGCTCGATTCCCGGGTGCGCTTCAGGTCCTCGGGGTCGAGCTTTCTGTCCCACCACAGAGCTCGTCCTTTTCTTTGCTCCTGGACGATGTGCGGCTTCTCCCGGAGCAGCTCGCGGATCATTCGGGTGAGATCGGATTCGTAGGGCTGAGCCATGGGTTGCGGATTATACGCCTCTTGCCAAGCGGGCAAAGACTGTATATAAATACAGATACGGAGGTCCCATGACCGAAGAGCTCACCCCCAAACAGCAGAAAATCCTCAACTTCGTTCGCAAAGCCATCCAGAAGACCGGATTTCCGCCCACCCGGATCGAAATCTCGAAGGCGTTCCGCTACAGCTCGCCCAACGCCGCCGAAGAGCATCTGCGGATGCTGGAGAGGAAAGGCGCGATCGAGCTGACTCCGGGCGCCTCGCGCGGCATCCGTCTTACCGAGGGGCTCGGGCTGCCGCTCATCGGCCGCGTCGCCGCGGGCAGCCCACTCCTCGCCGAGGAGCACGTCGAGCGGCGCTGCCAGGTGGATCCCGCGCTGTTCCAGCCGCGCGCCGACTATCTGCTGAAAGTCCGCGGCATGAGCATGCGCGACGCCGGCATTCTCGACGGCGACCTGCTCGCCGTGCACCGCACGCGCGAAGCGCGCTCGGGACAGATCGTGGTGGCGCGCGTGCACGACGAGGTCACGGTGAAGCGCCTGCGCCGCCGCGGCAACACCGTCGAACTGCTCCCCGAGAATCCCGAATTCAAGACTATCGTGGTCGATCTGCGCGAAGACGATTTCGCCATTGAAGGCCTCGGTGTCGGTGTGATCCGTCAGCCTCTTTGACGCTCGCTTTCCCGGGAGGCCGCGATCCATGGCGAGCATGCCTTTCTCTTTCGCCGCCCTGCTCGATCGCCCCGACATCTGGCGCGGCCAGGACTTGAGCCGGGCCGGCGCGCCGACCGTTCCAAGTGGGTTTCCCGGACTTGACGCCGAGCTTCCCGGCGGAGGCTGGCCTGCCGGAGCGCTGACCGAAATCCTGCCTGCACATCAAGGCATCGGCGAGCTGCGCCTGCTGGGCCCCGCGCTTGCCGGACTGTCCCAGCGCGGAATGCGGCTCGTCTGGATCGCGCCCCCTCACCTGCCCTACGCGCCGGCGCTCGCCGCAGCGGGAATCGAACTCGCGAATCTTGTCATTGTGCGCACTGCCTCGTCGAAAGAAACGCTCTGGGCGACCGAGCAGGCGCTTGCCTCGAACGCCTGCGGCGCGGTGCTCGCCTGGCCTCGAGGCGCGAAGTACGCGGAGCTGAGACGCCTGCAAATCGCCGCCGAAGGCGGCCGCGCGCCTGCTTTTCTGTTCCGGGTCCCCGAGGCCGCCGGCGAATCTTCTCCCTCCCCGCTGCGGATCGCGCTCGGTACGAGCGGCGGCGGCCTTGCGGTACGCGTGGTGAAGCGCCGCGGCGCCCCCCTCTCCCGCCTTATCCTGCTGCCGGCGATGCCGCCCGCCGTGCGCGGCAAAAACCATCATGTGGATCGCCATCCGGCTGCCGCAGCTGCCGCTCGAGATTTTTCTGCGCGGCTCGTCCACGCCTGAGCCTTTCGCGCTCGAAGAGCGGCACTGCGTCTTTGCCTGCGACCGCAAGGCCTTCGCGCGCGGCGTTCGCGCCGGCATGGCTGTGGCGGCGGCGATCGCTCTCGCGCCACGGCTACGCGTTGCGCCGCGCGACCCCGCGGCGGAAACCGAAGCGCTGCTCGGCGTCGCCGGATGGGCGGCGCAATTCACACCGGGCGTGGCGCTCGAATTTCCCGATGGTGTGCTGCTCGAAGTCTCGGGCAGCCTGAAGCTCTTCGGCGGCCTGGAATCGCTTCTCGGGCGCCTGCGCCGGGGGCTTGACGAAATGGGCTGGAGTTCCGTGCTCGCCGGCGCCCCCACGTCGCGCGCGGCTTTCTGGTTCGCCTTGGTCGGAAAGCAGGAATTTATCGGCGAGAGTGCCGAGCTCGAGCCGGTGCTGGCCGAACTCTCCGTGGAGGTTCTGCGCTGCAACGATGAAACGCTGGCAGCGTTCGAGGCGATCGGCGTGCGCACGCTCGGCGAGCTGCGCACGTTGCCGCGCGAAGGCGTGGCGCGGCGTTTCGGACAGGGGCCTTTAGCCGAGCTCGACCGCGCACTCGGGCGGCTTCCCGATCCGCGGAATTTTTTCGTCCTGCCGGCCCGGTTCGGGGCAGCGATCGAGCTTCCCGCCGAAGTCACACAGGCCGAGGCGCTGCTCTTCGCCGCGAGGCGGCTGATCGTCCAGCTCGCCGGGTTCCTCGCCGCACGTTCGGGCGGCGTGCAGCGCTTCGTCTTCAGGCTCAGGCACCGCGACAAGGCCGCCACCGAAATCGCGATCGGCCTGGTCGCGCCTTCCCGCGACGCCGGGCATTTCACGCTGCTCCTGCGCGAGCGGCTCTCCAATTTCACGCTTGCCGAGCCGGTGCGGGAAATCTCGTTGCGAGCCGACGACGTGGTGCCGCTCGCCGGTCACAACCTCGGCTTCGCGCTCGAGCAAGGCAAGCCGCCTGGTCAATGGGAGCATCTGGTCGAGCGGCTGCGCTCGCGACTCGGCACCGGCGCGGTATACGGACTCTCCTCGCATGCCGAGCACCGTCCCGAGCGGGCTATCGCCATCACGGAACCCGGTTCACGGCAATTGCACCCGGATTTCGGCGAGAGACCGTTTTGGCTTCTTGAGCGCCCCAAGCCGCTCGCCGAAGTCGGCGCGGCGCCGCACTACGAAGGGCCGCTCGAGCTGCTCGCAGGCCCGGAGCGCATCGAGTCCGGCTGGTGGGACGGCGGCGACGTCGCCCGCGACTACTTCGTCGCCCGCACGCAGAGCGAATCGCTCGTATGGGTCTATCGCGAGTGGCGCGGCGAAGGCGGATGGTATCTGCACGGCGTTTTCGCCTGAAGCCGTGTATTCCCCTCTCCCCGCCTACGCCGAGCTGCACTGCCTTTCCAACTTCACTTTCCTTCGCGGCGCTTCGCATCCGGAAGAGCTGGTGAAGCGCGCCGCCGGGCTGGGCTACTCGGCGCTTGCCGTCACCGACGAGTGCTCGCTCGCCGGAGCCGTGCGGGCGCATGTCGCGGCGAAAGACTTCGGCCTGCCTCTGGTCATCGGCTCGGAGATACGGCTCGACGACGGGCCGAAGCTCGTGATGCTCGCCGCCGATCGCGAGAGCTACGGCAATCTTTCCGAGCTCATCACCCGCGGCCGGCGCCGGGGTAAAAAGGGCAGCTACTCGCTAGCCAGGTCCGATCTCGGCGGCGCCCTGCCCGGCTGCCTCGTTCTCCTGGTTCCGGACGGACAGCACGACGCCGAGCACGCGCGGTTCGTCGCCGAGCGCTTTGCCGGCCGCGCGTGGATCGCGGCGGAGCTGCTGCATGGGCCGGATGACCGTGCGCGTCTCGCCGGGTTGCGCAAGCTGGGCAAAGCCTCCGGCCTGCCGCTGGTGGCGGCGGGCGACGTGCATATGCATGTACGCTCCCGCAGGCGCCTGCAGGACACGCTCACCGCCATCCGCCTGCGCGCGACGGTACAGGCCTGCGGCCACGCGCTCCATCCCAACGCCGAACGGCATCTGCGGCTGCGCATGCGCTTGGCGAAAATCTATCCGGCCGACCTGCTCGCCGAGACCGTACTCGTCGCCGAGCGCTGCAGATTTTCCCTGGATGAGCTGCGCTACGAATATCCCGAGGAGCTCGTCCCCGTCGGCGAAACGCCTGCCAGCCATCTGCGCAAGCTGACCGAGCGAGGACTGGCGTGGCGCTTCCCGGACGGCGTTCCGGACGGGATACGCAAGCTGATCGAGCACGAGCTCGCGCTCATCGCCGAGCTCGGATACGAACCTTTCTTTCTCACCGTCCATGACGTGGTCGAGTTCGCGCGCGGGAAAGGGATCCTGTGCCAGGGGCGCGGCTCGGCGGCGAACTCCGCCGTCTGCTACGCGCTCGGCATCACCGAGATCGACCCCGCGCGCATGAACGGGCTGTTCGAGCGCTTCGTCTCCAGGGAGCGCCGCGAGCCGCCCGACATCGACGTCGACTTCGAGCACGACCGGCGCGAGGAGGTCATCCAGTACGTCTACGGCAAGTACGGCCGCGACCGCGCCGCGATCGCGGCGACCGTCATCAGCTACAGGCCGAAGAGCGCGCTGCGGGACGTCGGCAAGGCGCTCGGTCTCGATCTGGATCAGGTCGACCGGCTGACCAAAAACCTCGCTTGGTGGGACGACAGGAGCTCGCTTTCCCAGCGCATGCGCGAGGCAGGCCTCGATCCGCGCAGTCCAGCGGTCCAGCAGACGATCAAGCTTGCCCTCGCCCTCCTCGGCTTCCCGCGGCATCTGTCTCAGCACGTCGGCGGCTTCGTCATCTCGCGAGGGGCCCTGGAGCGCCTGGTGCCGATCGAGAACGCGGCGATGGAAGGCCGCAGCGTCATCGAGTGGGACAAGGACGACCTCGACGCGCTCGGGCTGCTGAAGGTCGACGTGCTCGCCCTGGGCATGCTCTCAGCGATCCGCCGCGCGCTGGATCTGATCGGCGCCTGGCGCGGGAAACCTCTGGCCTTGGCCGACATTCCCGCCGAGGATCCGGAGGTGTACGAGATGATCGGGCACGCCGATACCATCGGCGTGTTCCAGATCGAGTCGCGGGCGCAGATGAGCATGCTGCCGCGGTTGAAGCCGGTTGATTTCTACGATCTCGTGATCGAGATCGCGATCGTGCGCCCGGGACCGATCCAGGGCGACATGGTGCATCCTTACTTGCGGCGGCGGGACGGCATCGAGGCGGTGGAGTACCCGAGCAACGCCGTGAAATCGGTGCTGGAGCGCACGCTCGGCGTGCCGATTTTCCAAGAGCAGGTGATGCAGCTCGCAGTAGTCGCCGCCGGCTTTACGCCGGGCAACGCAGACCAGCTGCGCCGCTCCATGGCTTCCTGGCGGCGCAACGGCGACATCGAGCGCTTCCGCGAGCCGCTGATCAACGGAATGCTCGAACGCAAATACACCCGGGAATTCGCCGAACGCATCTACAGCCAGATTCTGGGCTTCGGCGAATACGGCTTTCCGGAATCGCACTCGGCGAGCTTCGCGCTGATCGCCTACAGCTCGGCCTGGATCAAGCGCTATCACCCCGCCGCGTTTCTCGCCGCGCTTATCAACAGCCAGCCGATGGGCTTCTACACGCCTTCGCAGCTCGTGCAGGACGCGCGCCGGCACGGCGTCGAGGTGCGACGGGTGGACGTGCTGTCGAGCGAACGGGAGTGCACGCTGGAAGCCGGCGCCGATGCGAGCCCGGCGGTTCGACTCGGTTTCTTGCTGGTGCGGGGTTTGTCGCAAGCCGGTGCCGAGCGCATCGTCGCGGCGCGGCGCATTCGACCGTTCGAAGGAGTCGAAGATCTTGCCCGTCGCGCCGGGTTGAACAAGCACGACCTGAAGTGCCTGGCTGCAGCCGGAGCGTTCGAAGCGTTCTCGGGTCACCGGCGCAACGCCTACTGGCAGGTCGCCGGAATCGAAACCGGCGCGCACATCCTGCGCGACGCGCCGGTGGCCGAAACGCCGGCGGTTTTGCCACCTCCAACCGAGGGAGAGAATCTCGTGGCCGACTACGCGAGCACCGGTCTCACTCTCGGGCGCCATCCGCTCGCCTTGCTGCGATCGCACCTTGCACGCATGCGCTTTGCCACCGCCGATGAGCTGAAGCTCCTCCCCGGCGGCACTCCGGCGCGGGCGGCGGGCATCGTCACCGGCCGCCAGCGTCCGGGTACCGCCTCAGGAACGGTATTTGTAACGCTCGAGGACGAGACCGGCTATGTTAATGTCATCGTCTGGCCGCATCTCATCGAGCGCCAGCGGCGCGAGCTGCTGGGCGCGCGCCTGATGGGCGTCGAGGGAGTGCTTGAACGCGAAGGTGAAGTGATGCATCTTGTAGCCAGGCGGCTGAGCGATCACAGCGCCCTGCTGGGCAGCTTGGTCACGCCATCGCGGGATTTTCATTGAAATGTACGCGGACACGCTCAAATTGATCGTCACCGGCGACAGGCGGCATCCTTCGCCGCGCCTGCCCGAGCGCCTGAACGGCCTGTTCCGCTCGCTCGGCGATGCGAGCGGTGGACGCGCCGAACGCATCGAAGACGAGATCTGGAGGCTGTGGATGGCCTACCGGGATTCCGTGGTGGCGTTCGACCTGGAACGGGCGACCCGCGCGCTCACCGCGCTCGATTTCCAAGCGGCCGAGGGCATCCTGGCGAGACTCGTCGCCACTCACCCGGATTTCGCCGAAGCCTGGAACAAGCGTGCCACGCTCTATTACATGCAGAGCCGGGACGAGGAAAGCGTGGCCAGCATCCATCGCACGCTGGAGCTCGAGCCGCGCCACTACGGCGCGATCTGCGGTTTCGCGCAAATCTGCCTTTCGCTCGGAGATGCCGACAGCGCGCTCTTCGCCTTCGACGCGGCGCTGCGCGTCAACCCTCACTTGGAGAGCGTGCGCGAGACGATAGCCAAACTGCTCCACACCCGCGCCGCCGCGGCGCTTCACTAACACCGTCGCGGGCGAATCAGCCCGGGTGATACATGTAATCGCGGGTGAGTGGCAGCGGGTTGGACGCTGCGCCTTCTTTGCGGGCGAGCACCTGGTAGACGTTCATCCACTCGTTTTCGAAGCCGTGCGCGCACCCGGCGAGATAGACCTGCCAGATGCGGTAGCGCTTGTCCCCTGCGGCCGCGATCGCCTGCTCCCGGTTTTGTTCCAGGCGCTTGGCCCACTCGAGGCAAGTCAGTGCGTAATGACGCCGCAGCGACTCGGCGTCCGCAACCTCGAGCCCCGCGCCCGCCATCTCGCGAAGCACGAGCGAGAGATGCGGGAGCTCCCCGTGCGGGAACACGTATTGGTTGATGAATTCCCCCGCCCCCAGCCCCACCCAGCGGTTGTCGGGGTCGGTCGCAGTGATGCCGTGATTCATGACGAGCCCGCCTTCGGCCAACAGCGAGCGGATTTTCGCGAAATAAGCCTTGAGATGGCGCAAGCCCACATGCTCGAACATGCCGACGCTCGCGATCTTGTCGAAGACGCCCTCGCCCGGAATATCGCGATAGTCCTGCAGGCGCACCTCGCAGCGGCCCTCGAGCCCCTCTTCCCGGATCCGCCGCGAGGCGAATTCATGCTGATTCCGGCTGAGCGTGACGCCGGTCGCCCGGGCACCGTATTTCTTGGCCGCGCGCAGGACGAGCGCGCCCCAGCCGCAGCCGACGTCGAGAAACCGCTCGTCCGGCTTGAGCATGAGCTTGTCTAGGATGTGATCGAGCTTTTGTTCCTGAGCGAGCTCCAGGGAATCGCTCTGGCTGCGGAAATAGGCGCAGGAATACACCATGTTCCGGTCCAGCCACAGCGAATAGAAGTCGTTGGAAACGTCGTAGTGGTACTGAATGGCGTCGCGATCGCGCTTGCGGTTGTGGCGCCAGACACGCCGCAAGCCTTTGCCCCCGCGGGAAGCGGTGCTTCGAGCCAGGCTTTCGGCCACCCGAAACACCTCCAGGATCGGCCCTTCGACCCGCAGGTAACCTTCCACGTAGGCCTGGCCGAGCTTCATCAGGTCGGGGGACACCAGGAAGCGAAGCGCCGAGGGGCTCGGCACGCCTATTTTTACCTTGGGCTCGCTGGCGAGATCGAAGGCGCGGCCGTTCCACAGCTCGAGGCGCAGCGGGATGACTGCAGACCGCTTCAGCTTCGCGATCAGCCGTTCAAGGCGATGTTCGAGGAACATGTCGTTTCACCGGAAGGGAGAACATCATAGCATCGCGCCGGAGGGCTTCGTATACCATTGAGCAGGCGCGGCTAGACCCTGCAGGAGGACGGTATGAGTCGTTTCACGGCACTCGCGTTCGCTGCCATGTTTTCGCTCGCTTCATGGGCGCAATACCCCTTGCGGCCGATCAAGCTGATCGTGCCGATTCCGCCGGGGGGCGCGCCCGATATTTCGGCGCGAGTCGTCGGCCAGCGGCTCTCCGAGCTGGTCCGCCAGCCGGTGGTCGTGGAAAACCGCCCGGGCTCGAACGGCAATATCGCGATGGATCTCGTCGCAAAGTCCATACCCGACGGCTATACGCTCGCGTTGCTCGCCGACAGCATGATCGCCATCAACCCGCATCTGTACAAGGAGATGCAGACCGATCCCCTCAAGGACCTCGCGCCGGTCGCCTCGGTCGTATCGAATCAATGGGTGCTCTCGGTCAACCCTTCCGTTCCCGTCAAGAATTTCAGGGAATTCGTCGAGTACGCGCGCCAGGCCCGTCCGCCGCTCGCGTATGCCTCGGGCGGCAACGGCAGCATCCACCAGCTGGCCATGGAGATGCTCAAAGAGCGCGCGGGCATCGACCTCATCCACGTGCCTTACAAGGGAGGCGCTCCTGCCGCGACGGCAACCGTCGCGGGCGAGGTGGCCGCGATGTTTTCCGGCACCTCGAGCGCTCCTCAGATCAAGGCGGGCAGGCTGCGTGCACTTGCGGTGACGGGCTCGCAGCGCTCGGCGCTCTTTCCCGATCTTCCGACCATTTCGGAGTACTACCCCGGCTACGAGGTCACGATCTGGCTGGGTTTGTTCGCGGCGGCTGGAACGCCGGAGGCGGTGCTCGCCAGGCTTCACGCCGAGGTCAACAAGCTGCTCGCCGAGCCTGAAACGCGGGGCAGGCTCAACGCCGCGGGGGGCCTCGAGGCCTACATCACCACGGCTGCGGAGTTCGCGGCCTTGATCCGGCGCGACTACGAGAAGTACGGAAAACTGGTAAAGGACGTCGGCGTCAAGATGGATTAATCGCAATCCCGGGAGGGACGGCAAAGTGACAAACGCTCAAGGCCTCTGAGTTGGAGGCTTTCCTCGCATCGCTGGTCAGCGTCGCCTTTCACGGCACCGCCCTTGGCATGATCCTGTACGTGATCTCGGTCGGCTTGTCGGTCACCATGGGCCTGATGGGCTTCGCCAACCTTGCGCATGGCGTGTTCGCCATGGCGGGCGGCTACGTCCTGACCACCGCGATCTCGCGCTTCGGCGCGCCCTTTCCCCTCGCACTCGTGCTCGCCTTCGCTTTTGTTGCGGCCGCCAGCGTGGTCCTCGAGCGGCTCCTGTACTCGAGGCTCTATGCGGCGAGCGACCTCGAGCAGGTGTTATTCACCATCGGCCTGATCTTCATCGCAGTCGCCGTGGCGCGCTTCCTCTACGGAACGCTGCAGCAGCCGGTTTCTCTACCCGACTACCTCAAGGGGCAGTTTTCGCTGCTCGGGCGTGATTTTCCGACTTACCGGGTGTTCATCATCGTGTTCAGCGCGGTCATGGTGGCGCTCTTGTGGTTCGGGGTCGAGCGCACGCGCTGGGGAGCGATGGTGCGGGCGACGGTGGACAACCGCTCCATGGCGCAGTCGGTCGGAATCAACACCAAGCGCCTGTTCACGCTCACCTTCGCGCTCGGCAGCGGGCTTGCGGGACTCGGCGGCGGGCTCGGCGCGGAGATCATCTCCATCCAGCCTTCCTATCCGTTCGAAAACCTCGTGTATTTTCTGGTCGTGGTCTCGGTGGGGGGCCTGGGCAGCCTGCGCGGGCCGTTTTTCGCGGCGCTCCTGATCGGCGTCGCCGACACCGCCTGCAAGTACTGGCTGCCGCAATACGGGGCTTTCCCCATCTACGTCGCCACGATCGCCATCCTGCTGTGGCGGCCCGCGGGCCTGTTCGGGCGACACGCATGAGCGCGCACGCCGGAGGCTACAGCGCCGATCCCCGCATCCGCTGGATCGAATTCCTGCCGTGGATTGCCGCCATCGCGGCCTTCTTCGCGCTGCCGGAGTATCTATCCCTCGGGGCGCGCATCCTGATCTACATCCTCTACGCCCTGTCGCTCGATCTGATCGTCGGCTATGCGGGAATCATCACGCTCGGCCACAGCGCCTACTTCGGTATGGGCGCCTACGTCGCTGGGATCCTCGCCGCGAAGGCGGGAATCAGCGATCCGATGGTACAGCTCGCCGCGGCTGCAGCCGCCGGCGCCTTGCTCGGGATCAGCACCGGCGCCATCATCCTCCGGACAAAGGCCCTGACGCTCCTCATGCTCACGCTCGCGATCACCTCCGTCCTTCTGGAGATCGCCAACAAGGCGACCGCGCTCACCGGCGGCGCGGACGGCTTGTCCGGCGTCGTCGTGGCGCCGGTTCTCGGCCTGTTCAGGTTCGATATCTTCGGCAAGACCGCGTATCTCTATTGCCTTCTCGTGCTGCTCTTCGGATGGTGGCTGGTGAGAAACGTGATTTATTCGCCCTTCGGGACTTCGCTCACCGGGGTGCGCGAAAACAGTTTGCGCATGCACGCGATCGGCGCGCCGGTCTATTGGCGTCTGGTCCTCGTCTACACGCTCTCGGCCACGATCGCCGGCGTGGCCGGAGGCCTGATCACCCAGACCAATCAGTTCGTCGGGCTGAACGTGCTCTCCTTCGAATCCGCCGGCGAGCTGCTGGTGATGCTGATCCTCGGTGGCGTCGGACGCATCTACGGCGCGTTCCTCGGGCCGGTCGTTTATCTGATCGCGCAGGATTTGCTCGCCAAGCAATTCCCGGAGTATTGGTACTTCGGCATCGGAACGATGCTCGTGCTCGTGGTGATGTTCGCCCGCGGCGGCATCCTCGGCATCCTGGACGGGGTCCTCGTGAAACTGCGGAGAAGGGCGTGAGCGCCGCCGTTCTGGAGACTCGCGGTCTGTGCAAGAGCTTCGGCGCGCTCACCGTGGCGGACGACATCGATTTCCGGCTCGAGGCCGGCGCGCGCCATGCCTTGATCGGTCCGAACGGCGCCGGGAAAACCACCTTCGTGAACATGCTCACCGGGGCGCTGCCGCCCTCCTCCGGCAGGATCGTGCTGGGCGGGGAGGACATCACCGCCATGGGACAAGCGAAGCGGGTGAAGCGCGGGCTCGGCCGGACGTTCCAGATCAATGCCCTCTTCCGCCGCCTTGCGGTGCTCGACAACGTGGCGCTCGCCGTGGCGGAACGCCGCGGCGTCGCGCGGCGCATGCTGCGCGCGGCAAGCACCCATGCAGATGTACGCGCCGAGAGCATGGAACTGCTCGCCACGCTCGGGCTCGCCGAGGACGCAGGCATTCGCATCCTCGACCTGCCTTACGGGAAGCAGCGTTTGGTGGAAATCGCGATCGCGCTCGGGCTGAAACCCCGCGTTCTTCTTCTCGACGAGCCGGCGGCGGGCGTGCCTTCGCTCGAATCGCATCGCATCCTGCAGGTGCTGGACAGGCTCCCCGAGCACATCGCGATCCTGATCATCGAGCACGACATGGACCTTGTGTTCCGCTTCGCGCAGCGCATCACCGTTCTCGTGCAGGGCGAAGTCCTGGTCGAGGGTCCTCCCGAAGAAATCGCCAGGGACCGGCGCGTGCATCAGGTTTATCTCGGAGAGCATCATCATGCCTGAATGCTATTCGAACAAGGGGGCACGCCCCCTTGTATATCCCCTACTCCAGACGGAGTTCTGATTGAACGAATCGCTCAATCAGAACTCCGCTGTTACGCTCAGGCTTCACGACGTGCGCGCCGGTTACGGCGAAACCGTCGTGCTGGAAGACGTCGCCCTCGAACTGCCCGAGCGCGGTGCGCTGGCGGTCCTCGGCAGGAACGGGGTGGGCAAGACCACGCTGCTTGCGACCATCATGGGTCACACGACTTTTCACTCGGGCAGTATCGAGTACCAAGGCAGGCCGATCGCGAAGCTGCCAGTCTACGAGCGCTGCCGCCTGGGAATCGGCCTGGTTCCGCAAACTCGCGACATCTTTCCGTCGCTCACGGTGGAGGAGAATTTGAGCGTCGCCACGCGCCCCGGCCGCTGGACCTTCGAGCGCGTCTACGATCTCTTTCCGAAGCTCGCCGAACGGCGCGGGCACTGGGGCAACCAGATCTCCGGCGGCGAGCAGCAGATGCTCGCCATCGGGCGAGCGCTTATGGGCAACCCGACGCTGCTGCTCATGGACGAGCCGCTCGAGGGGCTCGCTCCCATCATCGTCGAGGTCCTGCTCCAGGCCCTGCAGCGCCTGATCCGCGAGGATTCGCTTGCGGTCGTGCTGGTCGAGCAGCACGCGAAAGTCGCACTCGCAGTCACGCAACGCGCGCTCGTGCTGAACCGCGGCCGCATCGCCTACTGCGGCTCCAGCGCGGATCTCCTTGCCGATCCGCGGCGCCTCACCAGCCTGGTGGTCGCCTGAGCTCCGGCGCGCCATGCTGGCCGTCCTGCTCCCCGCGCTTTTCCTCGTCGCCGTGACGCACGCCCAGCCCTCGGACGCGCAGGACCAGCGTGCAGCCGCACGCGCGCAAATGGTCGCGGAGATAGCCGCGATGGCGCGTGAAACCGGCGGTGAAACCGGGCGGCCGAGATTCAGCGACGCGGTGATGGCGGCCATGGGGAAAGTCCCGCGACATCGCTTCGTCCCCGCCCTGCAGGACATCTTCGCGTACGAGAATCGGCCGCTGCCCATCGGCGAAGGCCAGACGATCTCCCAACCCTACATCGTGGCGCTGATGACCGATCTCCTCGATCCCAAGCCGGCCGATAGCGTGCTCGAGGTCGGAACGGGCTCGGGTTACCAGGCGGCGGTGCTCGCCGAGCTCGTGGCGAAAGTCACCACGATCGAGATCGTCGCGCCGCTCGGAAGACGGGCCATGCATCTTCTCGGCGAGCTGGGTTACAGGAACGTAACCGTGCGTATCGGCGACGGCTACGGCGGCTGGCCCGCGGCCGCGCCCTTCGACGCTATCATCGTCACGGCGGCGCCGGCGACGATCCCGCAGCCGCTGATCGACCAGCTCAAGCCCGGGGGGCGAATGGTGATCCCGGTGGGCGGATCATCGGACGTGCAGCAGCTCCTCGTCGTGGAAAAGCACTCGGACGGCCGCACGACGACGAGGCGCACCCTGCCGGTGAGGTTCGTGCCTCTCACGAGAGATCAGGGAACGAAACAGTAGCGCCGCGCTCATGGCAAAATAGCGACCATGAGAGATTACTGGCTGAGCAAGCTCTTCTTCGATCTTCAAAGCTCCCCTGAGCTCGGCAACGAGTACCGCGCCAACCGGAAGAAGATCCTCGACCGCTATCCGCTGAAGCCGGAGGTGCGCAGCGCCGTCGAGCGCGACGACGTCGCCTTCCTCGCGTCGCGGGTCAACCCTTACCTGCTCCGGTTCTATTTCGTCGTCGCAGGAATGTCCGAGGCGGATTTCCTGAAGAAAGTGAGGACTGCCGGGGCCGCCGCCGCCGCGAGGTCGAGCCATGGCTAGGCTCGCCGGAGTGTTCGCCTCGAGTCATGCGCCGCTCATCATCCGCGGCTGGAAAGACGTCAAGCCCGCGAATCAGCGGGAGCTCACGAGCGCGCTCACCGAGCTCGGCAGGCGCATCAAGGCCGCGAGGCCCGACGTGCTGATCGAGATCGCCCCCGATCACTGGGTGAATTTCTTCATCAACAACCTGCCGAGCATCTGCATCGGCATCGGCGAGGAGCACGAAGGCCCCGCCGAGCCGTGGATGAAGGACTGCCCCTTCAAGAAAATCGCCGGGCATCCGAAGCTCGCGAATCACATCCTGGAAACCGCGCTCGAGCGCGACTTCGAGCCCTCGGTGTCGCACCGCCTGACGCTCGACCACGGGTTTTGCATTCCGCTGTGGAGAGGCGGGCTCGATCCCCTGCCCCCGATCGTTCCCATCATCTTCAACGATCTCGAGCCGCCCTACCCGAGCGTGCGGCGCTGCCTGCAGTGGGGAACGATGCTGGCCGAAGCGATCCGCACCTACCCCGAGGACATCCGCGTGGCGATCCTCGCTACCGGAGGCCTCTCCCACTCGATCGGAGAGCCGACCATGGGCGAGATCGACGAGCCGTTCGACCGCGAGTGCATCCGCCATTTCGAGAAGGGCGAGGAGCGCCCTTTGATCGATTTCCTGAACGAGCGCCTGCCTACCATCGGCAACGGCGCGGCCGAGATCCGCAACTGGGTCGCCGCCCACGGCGCCGCCGACCGGCGCGGGTTCGAGCTGATCGGCTACTGCAATTGTCCCGAAGTCTACGTCGGCTGCGGCTTCGCCTCGTGGGACCTCGCTGCGCGCGCGTAGACCCTTGCTGCTGCAAACCACCATCGCCGGAAGCCTTCCCAAGCCGGGCTGGCTCGCCGAGCCCAAGAAACTCTGGGCGCCCTGGCTCCTCGAAGGCAATCTCCTCGAGGAAGGCAAGCGCGACGCGATGCGCCTGCTGCTCGCCGACCAGGAAGACGCAGGCATCGATATCGTCACGGACGGCGAGCAAACACGCAGGCACTTCGTCACGACGTTCATCGAGAGCTTGAAGGGCGTCGATTTCGAGCACAAGCGCACCGTGCGAATCCGCAATCGCTACGATGCGGACGTGCCGGTGGTGGTGGGGCCCGTGGGGCGCGGCAAACCGGTGTTCATCGATGATCTTCGCTTCCTCCGGGGGCAGACCAAGCGCCCGATCAAGCTCTCACTGCCCGGCCCCATGACGATGGTGGACACGCTCTATGACGATCATTACCGCAGCCGCGAGAAGCTGGCCCGCGTGTTCGCCGCGATCCTCAACCAGGAGGCGCGCGAGCTCGAGCGGGCGGGCGCCGACGTGATTCAGTTCGACGAGCCGGCCTTCAACGTCTACATGGACGAAGTCGCCGACTGGGGAATAGCAGCGCTGGAAGCGGCCGCGGCCGGCCTCAAATGCAAGACCGCCGTGCACATCTGCTACGGCTACGGGATCAAGGCGAACATCGACTGGAAGAAGACCCTCGGCTCCGAATGGCGGCAATACGAGTCCACCTTTCCGCTGCTCGCCCGATCGAAGATCACCCAGGTGTCGCTCGAGTGCGCGAATTCGCACGTACCGCTCGAGCTGCTCGCGCTGCTCAAGGGCAAGGACGTCCTCGTCGGAGCGATCGACGTCGCCAACGACACCGTCGAGCGACCCGAGCAAGTCGCCGCGACGATCCGCTCGGCGATGAGATTCGTGCCGCCGGAGAAGCTCTATCCCTGCACCAACTGCGGCATGGTGCCGCTCGCGCGCGGGGTCGCGCTCGGCAAGCTGAAGGCCCTCGCCTCGGGCGCGGCGCTCGTGCGCCGGGAGATCGGCGGCTGACCGACGTGCGGCGCGCGAGAAACCCCAAGCTTCACCGCAAGCCCGGTTCGCGCGCGCGCGCCTCGCGGCGCTCCGCCGGGTCCCGGGGCAAATCCACCTACGTGCTGGTGCATGGCGCCTGGCACGGCGGCTGGTGCTGGAAGAAGGTGGTGCCCGCGCTGCGGGAGGCCGGTCACGAAGTCTACGCCCCCACTCTCACCGGCCTCGGCGAGCGCGCGCATCTTGCAAACCCGGCGATCGATCTCGCCATGCACATCGCCGACGTCATCAACCTCCTCGAGGCCGAAGAGCTCGACAAGGTCGTTCTGGTCGGGCACAGCTATGGCGGAATGGTCGTCACCGGCGTCGCCGACCGCGCCGCCCCACGCCTGCGCCGCGTCATCTACCTCGATGCTTTCCTGCCGGAGAACGGGAAGTGCCTGCTCGACTACCTCCACCCCGATAGGCGCGCGATCATCAAACAAGGCGAAATGGGCGGCTTCGTCGATCCGCTGCCCCTCGATATTTTCGGCGTGACCGAGCCGGAGGACGTCGCTTGGGTGACGCGCCACGAGATGCGGCAGTCGTACCGCACCTTCGCCCAGCCGGTGCATTTCACCGGGAACGGCGGCGCGAGCCTGCCGCGCACTTTCGTTCACTGCACCAATCCGCCCACCGGTTCTTTCGACCAGTTCGCGGCGCGCGTGCGCGGCGACCCCGGCTGGAGGTTCTACGAGTTGAAGACCGGGCACGACTGCATGATCACCGATCCCCGGAACGTGATCCGCATCCTGCTCGAGAACGCCTGAGCCGGCGCAGCAGACTCAAGTCCTGTTCTTCGCCTCCCGGATCGCATGCCAGATGCGGTCGGGTGTATACGGAAAATCCAGGTGATGGATACCGAGCGGCCGCAGCGCGTCGATCACCGCGTTCGCCACGGCCGGCACGGCGCCGGTCGTGCCGGCTTCGCCCGCGCCTTTTACGCCGAGCGGATTGCCCGGCGACGGGATCGAGCGGTCATAGAGCTCGATCTCGGGCATGCCGTCGGCGCGCGGCATCTCGTAATCCATGAACGTGCCGGTGAGAAGCTGGCCCGAGGCCGGGTCGTAGATCGCATGCTCGCCCATGGCTTGCCCGATGCCCTGCGCGATGCCGCCGTGCAGCTGGCCGTCGAGCAGGACGTGATTGATGATCCGGCCACAATCGTCCACTGCGGTGTAACGCAGAATTTCGACGACACCGGTCTCGGGGTCGATCTCGACCTCGGCCACGTGTGCGCCGCTCGGAAAGGAGCGCGGCAGCGGGATCTCGCCGCCCGAGTCGAGGGCGCTCCCGTGTTTCCTCGCGAGATCCTCGAATCCGACCGAGACGTCGGTGCCTTTCACCCGGTAGCGGCCCTTCGCGAATTCCAGATCGTTCGGCGCGACTTCCAGCTCCTTTGCGGCAAGCTCGGTGGCTTTGCGGATCGCCTCTCGCGCCGCCGTCACCAGGGCTCCGCCATGCGCCATCATCGAGCGCGAGCCGATCGTGCCTTCACCGACCAGGCGCGGCCCGTCGGGGTCGCTCGCCCGCAGCGTGATCTTTTCCGGATCCATGCCGAGCGCTTCGCCCACGACCTCCGGGTACACCGTCTCGTGCCCCTGCCCGGAAGGGCCGGCCAGCACGTACAGGAGCGCGTTGCCGGATTCGCCGAACTTGATCATCGCCTCTTCCTTCGGCGCCCCGCCCGCCCCCGCGGGCTCGATGAACACCCCGCAGCCGATGCCGCGCAGCTTTCCGCGCTTCTTCGACTCCGCGCGGCGCGCATCGAAGGTCTTCCATTCGGCCCGTTTCACCGCCTCGTCCACCAGTCCGTGCGGGTCGCCGCTGTCGTACACGGAATGCGGATGCGGCGTCTTGTATGGGAAAGCGTCCTTCGGGATGAAATTGCGCCGGCGCAGCTCCAGGCGGTCGATCTTCATCTCGCGTGCGGCCTCCTCCACCAAGCGCTCGGCGAGATAGCAGACGTTGGGCCGCCCGGCGCCGCGGTAAGCCGTCGTGGGTGTCGTGTTGGTCACGCCGAGCCGATGGCGGCCGTACATGGCCGGGATGCGATAAAGATTGGTCGCGTGAAGGCCGGGAGGCAGCGTGTTGATGAGCGGGCCTGGAGTGGAAAGGTAGGCACCCGTATTCACGATCCAGTTGATCCGGATCGCGAGGAAGCGCCCTTCCTCGTCGAGCGCGAGTTCGCCGATCAACTTTGCCGCGCGTCCGTGATAGTCGGACAGGAAGGTTTCCGAGCGCGAGGAGGTCCACTTCACGGGCTTCCCCAGCGACCTCGCCGCCAGCATCGCCACGCAGTACTCCGCATACGCATCCGAGCGAATCCCGAAGCCTCCGCCCACGTCCTGGGCGTGGACCATGATTTTCTCCGCGGAAATGCCCGTGATGCCGCTCGCGCTTCCCCGCATGAGCGAAAGGCCCTGCGAGCTCACATACAGATCGTACTTGTCGGAGGCCGCGTCGTATGCAGCGAGACAGGCCTTCGGCTCCATCGGATTGCCGACCATGCGCTGGCTGTCCAGAGTGATGCGCGTGACGTGCGCGGCCCGGGCGAAAGCCTCGTCGGTTTTCGCCTCGTCGCCGTACTCGTAATCGAAGCAGAGATTGCCGGGTATCTCCGGGTAGAGCTGCTCGGCGCCCGGCGCCAGCGCCTCCTCCGCATCGACCACCGCGGGCAGGTCGCGGTACTCGACCTCGATTTTCTCGGCGGCATCCTGTGCGGCGAGCGCCGTCTTCGCCACTACCAGCGCGACTTCCTGGCCTACGAAGCGTACGCGCCCGTTGGCGAGTCCGTCGCGGTGCGGAACCTTTATCGTCGCGCCGCCGCGGCCCGGGTAGCGCGCGAGCTGCGGCGTGGATTTGAAGCCGGCCCTGGCCGTGTCGGCACCGGTGAACGCTGCGACCACAGCGGAGGACGCGAGCGCGGGCCCCGTATTGATCGAGACGATTTCCGCATGCGCGCGGTCCGAGCGCAGGAAGTGGGCGTGCAGCTGTCCGGGAAGATTCCAGTCGGAGGTATATTTGCCCTGCCCCGTGACCAGCCTCAGATCCTCGCGCCGGCCCTTGAAACCCCCACTCATCGGTCTGCCTCCGGATTGACTCGGAAATACGCTCGAAAGCCGCGTCGCAATACCCCGCGACGGATCGATCTCAGGGGTTCGAAACTAGACTGTCAAGCGACTTTGGCTGGCGAGCTGCGCGCGCCGCTCGGCGTGCACATGGTCACCCGGTTTCGCCCGGCTGCCTTCGCCTTGTAGAGCGCCACGTCCGCAGCACGCAACACGGCCTGCCCGGAATCGCCGTAGGAGGGAAAGCTGGCAAGCCCTATCGAAACGGTCAGCTTGAGCGTTCCCTCCCCTGCTGCAATCTGCGCCTGCTCGATGGTCCTGCGCACAGCCTCCGCGCGCGAGCGCAACGCCGTCTTCCCCGCCCCGGGAAGGATGATGACGAATTCCTCCCCGCCGGCCCGACAGGCGATATCTTCCTCGCGCACGCAGGACGCCAATTCGTCCGCGATCCCCCTCAAGGCGCTGTCGCCCACCTCGTGACCCAGAGTGTCGTTGACCCGCTTGAAATGATCCACGTCGATCGCCATGACGCCGACCGTTCCTCCGACGCGACGCGCGCGCAGGACCTCGCGGTGCAGGCCTTCCTCGAGCTGGCGGCGATTGTACAACCCGGTAAGCGGATCGCGCATCGCCTGCAGATTCAGCTCCAGCTGGCACATCACCTGCCGCGCGAGGATGCGCAGCGTTTCGAGCTGCTTCGGTTGCAGCTCTCGCGGAACGAAATCGATCACGCACAGCGTCCCGAGCCTGTAATCCTGCGGCGTGACCAGAGGCGCCCCGGCGTAGAAGCGCACGCGCGGTGATTCCACCACCAGCGGGTGCGTTGCGAAACGCAGATCCTCGTTCGCGTCGGGGACGATGAAGACGTCGCGCTGGCGAATGGCATGACCGCAGAAAAAATCCGGGTAAGGCACCTCGCGGACATCGATACCGTGCGCCGATTTGAAGAACAGACGGTTCGTGTCGACCAGACTCACCAGCGATACCGGCGTTTCGCAGATGCTCGACGCGAGGCAGGTCAGGTCGTCGAACCGGGCCTCGCGCCCGGTCTCGAGCACGCAATAGCTGCGCAGCGCCGAAAGACGCGCGCTCTCCTCAGCGCCGGAGGAAAATTGAGGCCGCTGGACCGCGGCGCCTGGCCGTTCGTTCGCCATCTGAGATTCGATTCTTATGACCTCCCCGAGGGAACGTAAATCTACTACGGGCGCGGCGCCGGGTAAAGCCGCGTTGCGACGCTCGAGCACGTTGTGAAACAGAGATTTACTGCATGAAGTTTTCTGATTTAGGACGCTCGTTTTGAGTGCCAAGTGAATGTGCTTCCTCAAGCTCTCCAGGTAACACATTGCACCTTAACAACCTTTCAATCCCTCACCGGGCGCTGCCCCACGTCTCCGTTGCCACCTCGACCACTCGCTCCAGTTTGTGCCGCTGCACCTCTTCCGAGATCGGGTTTCCGCGGAATGTGCTCGCGAAGCCGCACTGCGGGCTGAGGCATAGATTCTCAAGCGGCACGTATCTCGCCGCCGCGTCGATGCGGCGCTTGAGCACGTCTTTCGGTTCGAGCGCGGGCACTTTGGTGCTTACCAGTCCGAGCACGATCCTCTTGGGCGAGCCGCTCGGGAAAAAACGCAGCGGCTCGAAGCCGCCCGAGCGTTCGTCGTCGTATTCGAGGAAGTACGCATCCACGTCGACCCGGTTGAGCAGTACGTCGGCTACCGGCTCGTATCCCCCCTGCGCCGCCCATTGGCCCATGGAATTGCCCCGGCACAGGTGGATGCCGACCACCATTCCGACGGGCCGGCCCGCGATGACCGAATTGATCAGTTGTGCGAAGCGCTCGGGCATTTCATCGGGGTCGTACCCGTCACGGCGGAAAGTATCGGCGAGTTTCGGATCGCAGAGAAAAGCAAAGTTCGTGTCGTCGAGCTGCACGTAGCGGCAGCCGGCCTCGCCGAGCTGCCTGAGCTCTTCCCGGTAGACGCGGGCGACGTCGGTGTAGAACTCCTCGAGGTCCGGGTACGCCTCGGAGCTCACCGCCGCGCGGCCGCCGCGCAGCAGCATGGTGGGCGACGGCATCGTCTGCTTGGGGGTGCGCTGGGTGCTCGCTTTCACGAACTTGAAGTTTTCGACCTCGATAGGCCGCGCGTGGCGCAGCTTGCCGACGATCGTGAAGGCGCGCGGAGCAAAGGGCTTGCCGCTCACCGTTCTGTTCTCGTCCAGGCCGCTCACCGTGTCTTCCACGGCCAAGCGCCCGGCAGCCCTCGCTCCGTCGAGCTTCTCTATGAAATCGGCGTGAAACGAGCTGCGCCGGTACTCCCCGTCGGTGATCGCGTGGAGCCCGACGGATTCCTGAAATCGGATGACGTCCCGGATGCAGTGGTCCTCGAGCTCGCGAAGGGCCGCGGCGCCGAGCTGTCCCTGCAGGGCCTTTTCGTGAGCCGCCCGGAGCTGCGGCACGCGCAGCAGGCTCCCGACCTGGTCGGCGCGGAACGGTGGCTTCGCGCTGTGCGTCACCCCCATCTGGCGAAGGCGAGCCCGATGCCGGTTCCGGCCGGCGTGCGATAGGACGGCGTGTAGGAAATCCAGCTCAAGTCGAGATCGGTGGCGGCGCTCGCCACGACGATCCAGTTGCGGATCTCGGAGCTCCCGGCCTTGAGCCGCCGGGGATCGAGTCCCGCGAGGAAATCCAGATCCTTCTTCCGCAGCGCCTCGATGATAGGACGGTCCAGATCCTCCTCGACGACGAAATGGCTCAAGCCTCCGGAGGCAAGCAGGCCGACTCTCAGCTCCTCCGGGTAACTCTCGATCAGCGCCTTCAGAGTTCTTCCGAGCCGCACGCAGCGTTTCGGCAGCGGCGGGTTCGGCGGATTGTAGGTGTTGAGGAAGATCGGAACGACGGGCATCATCCGCGCGCCGTTGCCCTTGAGGTACCAACGGTGCACGAAGGAATAGGCGTGGCCCTCGTGCTGGTCGCCGGCCAGCCCCGCGATCGCAGCAACGTCGAACTCGCGCTCGATGAGGCCTTCGATGAGCGCGAGCGCAAGCGGCCGGTGGCAGGGATAGTCGATGTCTCCCTCGTCCTCGAAGCGGCGCATCTGCGCGCGGTTGTACCACTCTTCCGGCCAGCTGAAGCGCTTGGCGTTGGCCCGGCCGGCATTGCGTATGCTCTCGCCGTAGTAGATCCCGATCGAAGGCATGTGCCGGTCCTGGAAAAGCTCGTGCTGATCGTCGCCCACGATGATCAGGATGTCGAGCTTCGCCGAGGCGATCTCGGACTTGAGGCGCTTCATCGCGTCCTGCGCTTCGCTGAAACGTCTCGTGATCGCCTCGTCGGTGACCAGCTGGGCGATGTGAGAGGGCGCGCCGGCGAGCACTTCGGCATAGGAGCGCGGCCTGCCTTCGCGATCGTAGTACTTCATGCGAAGGTCGCTTTGGCGAAATCCACTCAGCCAGTCCTGCAGCTCGGCCGCAAGCATGACGCTGTGGGAGGAACCGAATGCGGCGGCGACGAGCGCCATATTCAGTCTACCTTGGCGCCCGACTGCTTCACGACGCGCGTCCACCGCTGCCGTTCCCGGGCCGCCCACGCGCCGAATTCCTCCGGTGGGCCGCTCTGGGGCACCAGGCCGAAGGCCTTCATCTTGCCTTGAGTCTCCGGGCGCTCGATCAGCTCGTTCAGCTTCGAATTGAGCAGCGCGACGATTTCCCCGGGTATTCCCGCGGGAGCGACTATTCCCGTGCCGGAGGTCGAAGTCACGGCGGGATAACCGCTCTCGGCGAGGGTCGGAATGTCGGGCAGATCCGCGTCGCGGCTCGCGCCGGTGATCGCGAGGGCGCGCACCTCGCCGCTCTTCACCCGGGTGCGCACCAGGTCGAAAAGGACATCGGCCTGTCCCGCGATCACCGCGGTGAGCGCCGGCGCTCCGCCCGCATAGGGAACGTTGAGCGCCTCGATCCCGGCTTCCATCTTGAACAACTCATAGGTAAGGTGCGGCAGCGTCCCGACGCCGGCGGTGGCGAAGTTGAGCTTGCCCGGATTGCTTTTCGCCCAGGCGACGAGCTCCCGCACGGACCGATAGGGGGTCTTCGGATTCGCCACGAGCAGCTGCGGCGAATTGGAGACGAAGCCGATCGGCGCGAACGCGGTGGCGGGGTCGTAAGGCATGTTCGTCCCCTGTAGGGCGGGATTGACCGCGAGCACGCTCGTATTCGCGTAGAGCAGCGTATAGCCGTTGGGCTCGGAACGCGCGACGAACTCGCCCGCCACCAGCCCGCCCGCGCCCACGCGGTTCTCGACCACGAAGCGCTGGCCGAACAAGCCGGACAATCCGTCGGCGATGAGCCGGCCCGGGACGTCTGTGGGTCCCCCCGCGGGCGCGGGAACGACGAGGCGCACGGGACGTTGCGGATAAGGCTGGGCGGTGGCGTCGCGCGCTATGCCGAAGAGCAGGAAGATCCCCGCGGATGCCGCACCGAGGAAGCGCCGATGGATCATGCCGCATATGATAGCCTGTAGCCTCGCCATTCCCGCGAGCAAGATTCATGAAAGTCCGCTTCGCAGCGCTTGCGCTTGCGGCCATGCTGCCGGCTGCGGCGCCGGCCCAGGATTATCCGGCCAGGCCCGTGCGCCTCGTGGTTCCGTACGCCGCCGGCGGCAATGCCGACATCTTCGGCCGCACCCTCGCCCTGAAGCTCGGCGACGCATTGAAGCAGCCGTTCGTCGTCGAGAACCGGGCTGGCGCGAACGGCGGCATCGGCGCGGACTTCGTCGCCAAGTCGGCGCCGGACGGCTACACGCTGCTCGTGACTGCCAACGGCCCCATCGTCGTCAACCCCGTGCTCTATGCCAAGCTACCCTACGATCCGGTCAGGGATTTCGCGCCCGTCGCTCAATGCACCGTGTACCAGTACGTGCTGGTGGCGCTGGCCGGTTCGCCGATCAAGACCATCGCCGACCTGGTCGCCGCGGCGCGCGCAAGACCGGGGGCCGTCTCCTACGGCTCCACGGGGATCGGCGGCGGCAACCATCTCGCCGGAGAGCTGTTCGCGCTCGCGACCAGCACCCAGCTCACGCACGTGCCCTACAAAGGCAGCGCGCCGGCGCTCGCCGACCTGCTCGGCGGCCAGCTCACTTTCATGTTCGATACCGTGATCACGTCGGTCCCGCAGATCCGCGCCGGAAAGCTGCGCGCGTTCGCGGTGTCGAGCGGCAGGCGCGCCTCGAGCCTGCCCGAGGTGCCGACCCTGCAGGAGGCGGGTTTCAGGAATTTCGACATCTCGCAGTGGCAGGGCGTGCTCGCCCCCGCCGGCGCGCCCAAGGCGATCGTCGACCGGCTCAACCTGGAGATCGTCGGGGCGATGCGCTCGGCCGACGTGCGCGAGCGCATCGTCACGCAGGGCGGCAACGAAATCGTCACCGGCACGCCGGATGACTTCGCCGCGCTGATCAAAAGCGACCTGCAGATGTACGCCAAGCTGATCAGAGACGCCGGGATTCCGGCGCAATGAAAATCCTCGTCCTGCCCGGCGACGGCATCGGGCCCGAGATCACCGAGGCGACGCTCGCCGTTCTCGATCGCGCCGATGTCCTCTTCAAGCTCGGGCTTGAATGGCGGCGCGAGGAAATCGGCCTACCGGCCCTGAAGAAGGAAGGCACGACGCTGCCTCCGCGCGTGATGGAGGCGGTGCGCCTCTCGGAGGGCGTGATTCTCGGACCCCTCTCGACTTACGAGTACCCGGCGCGCGAAAAAGGCGGGATCAACCCTTCGGCCGAGTTCCGCACCAAGCTCGATCTCTACGCGAACATCCGTCCCGCAAGATCGCGCCTCGGCGTCGGCCTGACGGGCAAGCCCGTCGATCTGGTGATCTACCGCGAGAATACCGAAGGTTTCTATGCCGACCGCAACATGCACGCGGGGATCGGGGAGTTCATGCCTACCGAGGACATGGCGCTCGCGGTGCGCCGCGTCACCGCGAAGTGCTGCGAGCGCATCGCGCGCCGCGCCTTCGAAGCGGCGATGACCCGCCGCAGGAAAGTCACCGCCGTGCACAAGGCGAACGTGTTCCGGATCTCGGACGGGCTGTACCTGCGCGAAGTGCGCAAGGTCGCGAGGGACTTTCCCGGGGTTCAACTCGAGGAGGTCATCGTGGACGCCATGGCGGCGCTCCTCCTGCGCGATCCGATGCGCTTCGACGTGATCGTCGCCGAGAACATGTACGGCGACATCCTCTCCGACGAAGCGTCCGAGCTCTCGGGCGGCCTGGGTCTCGGCGGCTCGATCAACGCGGGCGACGCCCACTGCATCGCGCAAGCGCAGCACGGCTCGGCGCCCGACCTCGCGGGCAAAGACCGGGCGAATCCCACCTCGCTCATCCTTTCGGCCGCCATGCTGCTCGAATGGATCGCCGCGCGACGCGGCAACGACGCGTTCGCAGCCGCCGCAAGGAACATCGACGCGGCCGTGGACGCGACGCTGAAAAACCCCGCGACGCGCACCGCCGATCTCGGTGGCAAGCTTGGAACCCGGGAATTTGCCAAAGCGGTAACGGCGAAGCTCAGCTGACGCTGGCAGTGCTATCCTATTTCGGCCCTACCTTGGAAGGAAATGCCATGAGACGGTTTATGTTCCTGATCGCGGCAGCGGCGCTCGCCGGCTGCGGAGTCGAGACAGCGAGCACCGCGGCCACCGCCGCCGCGCTCAAGAAGCAGGAGCTCGAGCAAGGCAAGAAGACCCTGGAGCAGGCCCAGCAGAAGATCGGCCAGGCGATGGAGCAGGTGCAGCAGTCGCAGCAATCGCGAGAGGCGGCGGAGAAATAGCGCCCACCCGGGAAGGAGGACTCTCATGCGTCAGGCGCGCGGGATACTATTCGTGCTGGTCGCGGCGGCCGCGATGATCGCGGGGGCCTACGCTCAGGAGAACCCATACCGCGAAGACGGCTGGGCGAAACTCCCCGACGGAAGGAAGTGGGGATGGACGAGCGCGATCGATATCGATCGCGACGGCAATCTCTGGGTGTTCGAGCGGTGCGGCGCGAACTCCTGCGCCGGCTCGAACCTGGCGCCTGTCGTGAAGCTCAGCCCTTCGGGCGGATTTCTCAAGAGCTTCGGCGCCGGCATGTTCGCGTTTCCTCACGGTATCCACATAGACAGGGCCGGCAACGTGTGGGTCACCGACGCGGACGGAAAGGACGGCAAAGGCCACCAGGTCGTCAAGTTCAGCGCGGAAGGAAAGGTCCTGCTGACGCTCGGCAAGGCCGGCGTCGCCGGGGACGGCCCGGACACTTTCAACCGGCCGTCGGACGTGCTCACCGCTCCGAGCGGCGATATTTTCGTTGCGGACGGACACGGCGGAGATTCCAACGCACGCATCGTGAAGTTCTCGAAAGACGGAAAATTCATCAAGACCTGGGGCAGGAAGGGGACAGATCGCGGCGAGTTCGACACCCCGCACGCCCTCGTCATGGATTCCAGGGGACGGCTGTTCGTCGGCGACCGCGGCAACAGCCGCATCCAGATCTTCGACCAGGAAGGGAATTTCCTCGAAGAGTGGAGGCAATTCGGCCGGCCGAGCGGGCTGTTCATCGATCGGAACGACACCCTATATGTGGCCGATCACCAGTCGAATGCGAAGCTCAACCCCGGCTTCAAGCGGGGCATCCGCATCGGCAGCGCCAAGGACGGCGCGGTCAGCGCCTTCATTCCGGGCCTGGGCGCGGAGCCCGAAACCCAGAGCGTGGGAGAAGGCGTAGCGGCCGATGCGACGGGCAACGTCTACTGGGCCGAAACCTCCGGGATGACGGTGAGGAAATTCGTCAAGAAGTAATCGGTGACTGTCAGGTCCGGGTCACGACCGGCGCGTCGTCCACGGAAGGCTCGGGCTTCGCTTCGACCCGCATCTCGTCCACGGGCGGCTCTTCGGGCAGCTCGGTCTCCGTTTCGGTCGCAACGACCGCGTGCGCCAGAAACCCGCCTGACTGGTGCCGCCACAGCCTCTCGTAGTGGCCGCCAAGGCGCAGCAGCTCCTCGTGCGTGCCCTCCTCGGCGATGCGGCCGGCCTCGAGCACGATCAGGCGGTCCATGCGCGCGATGGTGGACAGGCGGTGCGCGATCGCGATCACGGTCTTGCCTTCCATCAGATCGAGCAGCTGCTCCTGGATGGCGAGCTCCACCTCGCTGTCGAGCGCTGAGGTCGCTTCGTCGAGCACCAGGATGGGCGCGTCTTTCAGAACGACGCGAGCGAGCGCCACGCGCTGGCGCTGCCCGCCGGAGAGCTTGACGCCGCGCTCGCCCACGTGGGCTTCGTAGCCTTTGCGGTCCTTCCAATCCCGCAGGCCGGCGATGAACTCGTGCGCCTGCGACTTGCGGGCAGCCGCCTCGACCTGTGCATCGCTCGCGCCGGGGCGGCCGTAGCGGATGTTGGCGGCGATCGAGCGATGCAGGAGCGAAGTGTCCTGCGTCACCATGCCGATCGCCGCGCGCAGGCTCTCTTGCGTCACTTGGCCGATGTCCTGCCCGTCGATGCGGATGTGGCCCTGCTCCAGGTCGTAGAAGCGCAGCAGCAGATTGACCAGCGTCGATTTGCCCGCGCCCGAGCGGCCGACCAGGCCCACGCGCTCCCCGGGGCGAATCACGAGGCTCAGGTGCTCGAGCACCGGCTTGCCGTCCCTCCTGCCGTAGTTGAAGCTCACGTCCTCGAAGCGGATCTCGCCGCGCGGCACCGCGAGCTCGCGCGCACCCGGCCGGTCGCCCCCGGTGTGCGGCACCGCGATCGTCTGCATGCCCTCCTGCACGACGCCGATGCTCTCGAAGATTCCCGTCACTTCCCAGCTCACCCAGCCGGCGACGTTGGCGATCTGCCAGGCGAGCGGCAAGGCGGTGGCCACGACGCCGGCGCTCACCGTCCCTTGAACCCACAGCCAGATGCCGATCGCAGCGGTGCCGGTGAGGAGTGCCGCGTTCATCAGCGAAAGCGAGAACATGAATTGCGAGATGAGCCGCATGTGAGCGCCGATCGCGCCCTGGTGCTCGTCGATCACCTCGCGCACATAGGCGTCCTCGTCGGCGAGCCGCGCGAAGAGCTTGACGGTGAGGATGTTGGTATAGCTGTCGACCACTCGCGCCATGACGTGTGAGCGCAGCTCCGAGCTCGTCTTCGCAAGATCGCGCATGCGCGGCACGAAATAGCGCAGGAACACGACATAGCCGAGGAACCACGCGAGCGTAGGCAGGCCCAGGCGCCAGTCCGAGGCGGCCATCAGCACGAACGCGCTCACTCCGTAGACCGCGATGTACCAGACCGCTCGTATGCTCGCCATCACGGACTCGCGCAATGCGTTGGCGGTCTGCATGACGCGGTTGGCGATGCGGCCGGCGAAATCGTTCTGGAAGAACGGCCAGTTCTGCCGCACCACGTGCCAGTGGCTCTGCCAGCGGATCATGCTGGTCACGCCCGGGATCAGCGCGTTTTGGCGGATCAACATGTCGGCCAGATTGGCGAGCGGGCGGACGATGAGCACCAGCGCCACCATGCCGACGAGCAAGGGCCACTGCCGCGCGAGAGCCGCCTGGCGGTCGACGGTTTCCATCAGCGACACGAGCCGGCCGATGAACACCGGGATCACGGTGTCGATCAACGCCACCCCGAGGCTGGTGACGAACATGAGCGCGTACCAGCGCTTGGTCTGGCGCACGAAGTGCCAGTAGAAAGAGACGAGCCCCGGCGGCGGCTCGCCCGGACCCGTGCTCGCCGTTCCGCGAATGCGCGATTGGAGATACTTGAACATGAGGAATATCGGCCGTACCGACCGGCCCTTCAGGGCACGGGCGGCAACGGCTTGTTCTATTGCTTCGCCGCGAACTAGCTCAGCTTCGCACCCTCTCCTCCGGTTCGGGGAGAGGGGCCGCTATTTCCTCAGCGCGCGAGCGGATCGGGGCGGAGCTGGAACTTCACGACTCTGGGCCGATTCTCCTTGCCGCCTTCGACGTGGAACACCGTCCGGGTGGAGTAGGTCGCCCACAGCGACCTTCCCTTCCAGCCGGCGTTCGGATCGTCGATGCGCCCTTCCGACCATTTGGCGTAAAAGCCCATGGGATACGGAACGCGCAGCGTGACCCACTTGCCGTCGACTAAAGCGAAGTATGCATCGCTCATGTTACCCGAGGCGATCGGCACGTTCTTGCCGAGCCCGAACGTGTCGAACCAATCCACCCAGGTGTAGTAACTCGCCTCGACGCTGCCGTCGTCCTGAACGTCCCTGAACTGCGGTCCGGGAAAGCGGTAGAGCGTCCAGCCCTCGGGGCAGTGTTTGCCGGTCGCGTTCGGCCCGTTGAGCGGGCCTTTGCACATGCTGCGATCGAAGCGCCCGAGGTGGCCGCTCGCGAGCGACGCCCAGAACACGCCGTCGCGGCCGATGTCCCCGCCGCGCGGCCCGTATCCGGGGAATGGCGGCTCGTAGATCTCCGTAATGGCGGTATGAGTCGGATCCGGTCCGGGAGCGACCCGAACGACATGGCCCGGGAATCCCATCGATGTTCCCCACACCGAGCCGTCGATCGGATTGACGACGACGCTATACATGGACACCTGCACCCGCTTGTCCTTCATCGGATCGACCGGCTGGTTGGGTTCCACCCAATCATCGCGCCGGCCGTTGCCGTTGGTATCGAGGATGAACGGCGTCCAGCCTTGCGATTTCACCTCGTCGCCGGTCTCCTCGAACATCTTCCGGTTCAGCCAGCCGACCGCCCCCGGGCCGGTGACTCCGTTGCTCGCCCACAGCGTCTGGTTGGCATCCTCGGCAAAGATCAGGTGATGCGTGGGGAAGCAGGTGCTGATCAGCGTGAACCTCCCGCTCGCCGGGTCGTACATGGAGAGATGCCGATTGGCGCTCTCGAGCGGGAACACCTTTGCCGACGGATGGTCCCCGCCCTTCTTGCAGTAATCCGGATTGGCCGGGGGGCGCACGCGTGCGGTAAACCACACCCGCCCTCTTTCGTCCATCATCGGGTTGTGCAGGCTCGTCTGGCTGTCCCAGATGGGGTCGGGCCCCCAATAGGGGGAAGGAGCCATCGGAGCGGTCTTCGAGGACGGCGTCTTCGGATCGCGCACCGGGTGTCTCATCTGACCTACGGTATGCGTGATCGGATCGAGCACCGGGAAGAAATCCGTGCTCTCCTCCGGCGCCCCGTAGAGCTTGCCCTTGGCGTTGACGGTGGGCTTGCGCCGGTCGGTCGAGATCAAGTCGTGCATGTAACCGGTGGGCGTGCTCCAGTCCCACAGGGTGAGGACGATGTTGCGCTCGAGCCCTTGAGGCCGCTCGGGTCTTGCGAACGGCAGCTCGCCGGCAGCGACCCGGTCGGTCCAGTCGCCCCACAGCGCGAGCGCCCGCTGGGAATCGAGCCTGCCCAGGACGGTCGTCATCTGGGTCATGGCTTGCCCCGACGCGATGCGCCGCCCCCACGCCTCGGCCGAGGACTTGAAATCGGCGAAGTCCTTGGGCATCGTGCGCGTTCCCAGCGTGCCGAGCGCGTGGCACGACATGCAGCCGCTCGTCTTGATCAGGTTCACCCACTCGGGCTGGGTTTTCACCGGCCCGGCGGGAAACTCGCTCCTGGCCGGGACCTTGAGCATCGAATACCAATAAATCGGCGGGTAGTACTGCGCGGCCGCGGACGCGCTGGGCGCCACCACGGCGGCCAGGTCGAGGACTTTCCCCGGCGCGGCCTGCACCTTGGGCGAATCGACGAGCCCGTAGCCGCGCACCCACACCTTGTAGTCGGCTTTCGGAAGGTCGGGAATCAGGTAATGCCCGCGGTCGTCCGTCACCACGATCTTGGTGAACTTGGTCGGCAGATCCGTCGTTTCCGCGATCACCCAGACGCCGGCCTCGGGGCCGTTCGCGCTCGTGACCGCGCCGCCCAAGTCGTTCTCTCCGACACGAATCGCCGGGTCGGCGCCCCGAGAGGCGTCCGGCTGAGACTGGCAGCCGGCGAAAAGCACGGCCGCGACCACCGCTGCGACGCCCAATTGCAAAGTCCTTTGCGTCTTCATGTGCCCATCTCCTTGGATACCGCTCAAAAAGTGAAGCGTCCTTCTCCTATGCGCCGTTCGATTTTCGCCGCTCTGCCTTGACCGGCCCGCCCTTCTGTCCCTTGCTCCTTCGAAGCTCTCCGAACATGGAAAGCTCCCAGGGTCGTATGGCCATGACGAGGCTCGTGCCCTCCCGCATCTCGTGCGCGAGGCGCTTGTCCTGCTCGGCGAGCATGTCGAATTCCACCGCAAGCTTGCGCATGCGTTGCTGCAGCAAGCCGTTCGAATTCCCGGACAGGCTCCCGTGCACCGTGACGCGCAGCTCGCCCGCTCTCAGAAACGAGGACTCGAAAAACTGGCGTTGCACGCGTTCCTCGAAAAATCGCTGGATCGGCCCGCCTTTGCGCCAGTTGAAATTCCGAGGCAGCCGCACCTTGATGCGGTTTTCGGGCAGCAGATCGATGATTCTCGAGCGATCGAGCCGGGTGAGCAGGCCGACCAGCTCGGTTTCCGAAAACCGGTATGTCTCCAGGATCTCGGCCGCGGTCCAGTGGCTGGCGGCCAGCATCCCCACCAGAAGCAGCTTGGGATTGCCCACCAGCTCGCGCTCCTGTTTTTCGCTCAATTCCGTAACGCGCCCGTCGGCGGCGCGCGTCAGCTCGAGCAGATCGGCGATCTCGAGATTCATCAGCGCGCAAATCCGCTCCAGGCGGCCGAGGCTCAGGTTGCGCCGCGCGAACATCCGCTTGACCGAGGACTCGGAGAGCTTCAACCCCCTCGCCACATAGCTGTAAGTCAAGCCCTTGTGGCGCAGCGTCCGCTTGACGACATCGACGAGGAGAGCGGCTTGGGACATGCCTGAAGTACCGAGAAATAATACTTTGACGGTGATTGTAGGCCACTTTTTCCAACTCGGTTGCATGAAATGACCTGTTTGCGGAGGCTATGCGCCGAGCTGCACAGACGCAACCCTTTTGATGCGGAGGAATGGATGAAAAGACTTCTGGTGACGCTCGTTTCGGCAATCGTCAGCGTGGTAGTTGCTTCCATCGTGCAGGCAGCCCCGACCGAATCCACAGGAGATACTGGATCCTCCGACCTCACCCGCGAACCACGGACTGCCTGGGCTGCGGCGCTCGAAGGCAAAAACTCGGTCACCCCGAAGTTCGGGTCGTACGCGCTGTCGGCGCAGAGACAAGACCTGAAAATGTATGGAGACGAGGGGTGTATCCTCTTCTGTATTTTCGGGACAGGATTCGCAGTTCACAGCTTTCCGATTGAGATGCAGTCGTCGTCGGCCGTCGCGGGACTGGAATATGAACGCAGGACCCCTTGGGGATACAGCCTTGGAGCTGAACTCCTCCATAACGTCCATGGCCCTAAAATCCCCCTTCGAAGCAACGATAGTGCGCCCAGAACGGGCCAGATCTTCGGAGATCTTGACTTGAGCGGGCGAGGACTCTTCATCGGCGCGAGCGTTCATTTCTAGAGCAGGCGCGCGGGAGCACTGCTATAGTCGCGCGAGATTCCCTGGGGAGGTTCGATCATGGCGGATGGCGACACGAAGACCGAATCCGACTACGACGTCCTTTACCGCATCATGACTACGCGCATGAGCGTGCGGCGCATCAAGCCCGATCCGATTCCCGACGAATACGTCGAAAAAATCCTCGAGGCGGGCCGCTGGGCGATGTCCGGGGCGAACGGCCAGCCGTGGGAATATCTCGTCATCAAGGACCCGAAGAAGAAGAAAGAGCTCTACGACGCCTTCCAGGACACCAACCAGGAGTTCTGCTTCTGGATGGAGCAGATGCGGCCTTTCGAGCTGCGCCACCCCGCGTTCCAGGTGAAGGGGGACGACCTCAAAGACGAGTGGCAGAAGATCAGGAACTCGACCGGCGGGCAGCAGCGCCGTCCCTGGCACGAGGCGCCGGTGGTGATCGTGGTGCTCGGCGACGGCCGCAGGCAGTGGGCGACGGTGAATGCCGCTTTCACTTTCGGCAGGCACGCGAGCCACTTCACCGACGGCCTGGCGAATACCTGCACGCACATGCAGCTCGCGATCGCGTCGCTCGGGCTGGGCTCGCATTGGGGAACGGTCCACGTCCAGGAGCCGTTGAAGCGCGTGCTCGGCGTCCCCGACCTGATCGACGTGTACCTCATCATCTCGGTGGGCTTCGCCGACCTCGAGCGCAAGGCCGGCGTGAGGCGCGATCTGAAAGAGCTCGTGCACCGCGAGAGCTACGACATGTCCAAGTTCATGTCGAACGAGGACATCATCGACTATCTCTACAAGCTGCGCGGCAAGACCATGTTCCGCTATCACCTGAAAGACAGCCTCTTGCCGGGCTCCGTCGACAAGAAAAGCTGATGCCTGTCTGCCGTCTTGCGGTCTGCGCGGCCGCGCCGGTGCTCGCCGCCACCGCTGCCTGGCCTCAAGGCTACCCCTCCAAGCCGATTCTCGTCGTCAGCACCGCGTCGCCCGGCTCGAGCGGCGACGCGGCGCTGCGCGTGATGGCGGCGAAGATGTCGGCGAGCCTCCGCCAGCCGGTGGTGGTCGAGGTGAAGACTGCCGCGCGCGGCGCGCTCGCCGCGCAGGCGCTTGCCAGGGCCGGCCCCGACGGATACACGATCACCTACGGGACTTCCGGCACTTTCGTCAACGCGCGCTTCCTTTTCAGGAACCTCGCGTTCGACGTGCTCAAGGATTTCGTTCCCATCAGCCTCGCGGTCAGCGCGCCGAGTTACGTCGCGGTGAACGCTTCGGTGCCCGTGAACTCCCTGCAGGAGCTCATAGACTACGCGAAGCGCAACCCGGGCAAGCTCGAATACGCCTCGAGCGGCGCCGGGTCGGTGTTCCATCTGGCCGGGGAGTCCCTGAAGCTCTACGCCGGGATCGACCTGCTCCACGTCCCGTATGCGCAGGCCAATTTTTCGCAGATGATCGGCGATTGGGTCAGCGGGCGCGTGGCGATCTACTTTCCCACCTATCTTTTTCTCGCCCCCTACCTGCCCAAAGTAAAGCCGCTCGCGATCGTCGACAGCCGGCGGAGCAGCCGCATGCCGGACATTCCCACGGTCGCCGAGGTCCTGCCGGGTTTCAAGAGCTTCATCGCGTGGTGGGCCTTCTTCGGTCCGGCGGGAATGCCCTCGCCCATCGTCGAGCGACTGAGCGGCGAGGTTCGCGCCTCGCTGAAGGCAGCCGACGCGGTCGCGAAGATCAGCGACGACCTGGGACTCACCATCGTCGCCAGCACGCCCGACGAGCTCGCCGCACATCTCAAGCGCGACATCGACGCCGTCGGGAGCCTGGCGAAGGCGATCGGCCTCGAGCCCGAATAGGCCTAGCGCTTCGAGCTTCCGCCCGCGGCCAGCAACTTGTTGCCGGGCAGGTTGCGCAGCTCGGCCTTTCTCCTCTTGTTGCAGCCGACGCAGATGAACCTGACGGGTCCGATCTTCAGGAATTCGCTCGTCGTCCAGTGACTGCCCGCGCTGCAATAGCGCTTCTTTTCTTCCTTGGCCGTTTTTTTCACAGCGGGTTGTCTGGATAGATCAACGAGCGCCACATATGGGCGACTGGGCTGCCGTCGAACCCCAGCCCCTCTTTCGGCTGCTTGAAGTGGCGGCCGATCACCTCGACGAAGGGATCGAGCGTCACTTTCACCCCTGGCTCGAATGCGTAGAGGTCGTGCACTGTGATCATGCGCGCCTCCATGTACCACTTGTGCTTGCGCGCCTGCTCGTACGCCGCCCTGATATAAGGCTCCGGCGCGTAGCCTTGGCCGAAAATCTGGACGTAGCGTTCCGGATACCCGTATCCCACCGAGGAGTCCGGGAAGAAGCGCAGCGCCTGGTGATGGCGAATCGCCCAGCTCACCTTTTCGGACACATAGGGCTCGACCATCTGCGCCGCCCACCAGCCGTGATCCACCTTGATGAGATTCACCGCGATGTCGTGCAGCAGGCAGGCGAGCACCGTCTCCTCGGGCTCGCCTTTCTTCTGCGCATCGTTCGCGCTCTGCAGCATGTGGGTCACGGTGTGCGGCATGAAGCGCAACTTGAAGAAATCGACGATCGTGGGCCTGGGCGGCATCGGAGCGAGCGCGGCCAGATCGAGCGGCAAGCCGGCGGGCGTCAGACCCCCGAACAGGACCCCCGTGCCGCGCCGCAGCTTGGGCGCCTGGGCCGGGGCGGCCGACACGTGGAGCTGCTTCATCATGCTTTCCTCGAGCGCGTCGGCGCGCTCCTCGGAGGTGTTACGCTCGACTTCCATGAATCGCTCCTGTCGATACCGTGCCACGTTAAGCCGCGCCGGAGCGGGAGTCAACCGATGCAACTACTGCGGCTCGATTTTCGCCAGTTCCACGTAGCGCTTCCAGCGCTCGGCGTCGCTCTTCATGAGCGCCTGCATCTGCTCGGGCGTGCCCGGGAACGGGTCGAACGCCGAGTTCGCGAGGAACTGCTTCGTGTCTTCTGCAGCCGTGATCTGGTTGAACCAGCCGGCGAGCCTGTCCACCACCGGCTTGGGCGTGCCCGCCGCGACCACGACGCCCCACCAGGGCGAGACGTCGGTGCCGCCGTAGCCGAGCTCGGCGAGGGTCGGCACGTCGGGGATCGCAGCCGAGCGTTTCGCTGCGGTCGCCGCGAGAATGCGCAGCTTTCCGCCCTTCGCCTGCCCCAGCGCCCAGGTCGCGTCGAAGGCGATGAAGTCGAGCTGTCCCAAGAGCAGGTCGGTCAGGGCCTGGACGTTCTGCTTGTACGGAACGTAGGTCGCCTTCACGCCCGCCGCGGTCTTGAAGAGTTCCGCGGCGATCACGCCGGTGTTGCTGGTCGCCCCGTAGAAGCTCGGGGTCGGCTTGGCCCTGAGGTGGGTGACCAGCTCGGCCATGGATTTGATCGGACCCGCGGCGTCCACCAGGATTACGAAGGACAACGAAGCGATCGTCGCCACCGCCGCGAAATCCCTGGTCGTGTCGAAGGGCAGGCTCTTGAACAGGTACGGCGCCGCGGCGATGGTGGAGCTCGCCGGCGTGATCATGATCGTGTAGCCGTCGGGCCTGGACTTCGCCAGGGCATCGGTGGCGATCATGCCGTTCGCACCGACCCTATTCTCGACGATCACCGGCCTCCCGGCGAGCTTCGAGAGACGGTCGCTGTAGAAGCGCACGATGAGATCGGCGCCGGAGCCCGGCGCGTAATTGCACAGCGAGCGGATTTCGCGGGTCGGGTAGTCCTGTGCAGCGGCAAGAGGCGCGGCGAACGCGAGGAGCAACGCGAGTGCTCTATCGGGTCTCATGGCAGAACTCCTCAGTCTATCGTCACGCCCAGCTCCCGGATGATCGGCCTGAACTGCGCGACCTGGCGCCGCAGCATCGCGTCCTGCTCCGCCGGGGTCGAGCCCACCGGCTCGGCCGCGAGATCGGTGAGGCGCTTCACCGAATCGGGATGGCGCACGGCCGCTGCGGTTTCGCGCTGCAGCCGCTCGATGATCTCGCGCGGCGTCTTCGCCGGCGCGAAGAGGCCGTTCCACCCGTCCGCCTCGAGCTTGGGAAAACCCAGCTCGCGCACCGTGGGCACCTCGGGCAGCACCGAGAGGCGCTGCGGCGCATTCGTCGCGAGCGCCTTGAGGGAACCTCTCTTGATTTCCGCAAGCGAGGACGAAAGCTGGTCGCCGCCGAGCTGCAGGCGCCCGGCGAGCAGCTCCTGCTTGAGGGGCGCCGCGCCTTTCAGCGGGATGTGGGCCATGTCGATCCTCTCGTCGCGCTTCATCACCTCGCCGACGATGTTCATGAAAGAGCCCGGGCCGGTCGAGCCGTAGTTGTACTTGAGGGTCCGGTCTTTCTGCAGCAGCGTCACGAACTCGCGCAGGTCGCTCGCGGGGACGCTCGGGTGCGCGGTGATCACGAGCGGCACGTTGGCGGCGATCGAGATCCCGGCGAAATCGGTGTCGATGTTGTACGGCGCGCGGTTCGCCTGGGCGAGCGCGACCGACGCGAGCGGGAAAGTGATGTTGTGCATGAGGATGGTGTAGCCGTCCGGCGCCGCCTTGGCCACGGCGTCGGCGCCGATCGAGCCGCCGGCCCCGCCGCGGTTCTCGACCACCGCCGGCTGGCCCAGGGTCTCGGACATGCGCTGAGCGACCAGGCGCGCGATGATGTCGGTCGTGCCGCCGGCGGGAAACGGAACGATGATGCGCACGGGCCGCGCAGGGTAGGCTTGCGCGCACGCGGTCTGCGGCAAGCCGGACGCCGCCAGAACGAGCATCAAACAGACGCTTGCCGGTTTTCCGATATGCAGCATGGCCAGCCTCTCTCTTCGGGTGAATGCGGAATTCTAGGCCAACTCAGTCGACGCGCGCACCGGAGGCCTTTACCACCCTCGCCATCTTGGCGAAATCCGCGCGCAGCAGTGCGTTGAACGCCTCGGGGCTGAGCGCCTTCGGCTCGATGCCCTGCTTAGCCAGACGATCGAGAATAACAGGGTCTTTCAGCAGCCCTGCGACCGCGGTGTTGATCCGCTCCACCGTCGAGACCGGTATGCCGGCCGGACCGAGCAGACCGAGCCAGGAATCGAACTCGTAGCCCGGCACCCCGGACTCCGCGATCGTCGGCAGATCGGGCAGGAACTTCGAGCGCTTCGCCGAGGTCACGCCGAGCATGCGCACGCGCGCGTCCTTGACGAAGCCCAGCGCGCCGATGTTGGCCGCGATCACGGCGTGCGAGCGGCCCGCCACGACTTCGTTCACCGCTTCGTTGGTCGCCTTGTACGGCACGTGCACCATGTCGATTCCCGCCAGACCCGCAAAGTACGCCATCGAAAGATGCGTTGCGGTGCCGCTGCCCGCGGTGGCGTAATTGAGCTTTCCCGGATTCGCTTTGGCGTAGTCGATGAATTCCTTGACCGTCTTTGCGGGCAGCCCGGCGCTCACCATCAGCACGTATTCCACGGTGCCGATGTGCGCAACGCCGGTGAAGTCCCTGATCGGATCGTAGGGCAGCTTCGCGTAGAGCGAGCCGTTGATCGTGTGGCTCGCCGCCGAGAGGATGAGCGCGTGGCCGTCGGGCGCGGCCTTCGCCACCGAGGCCGTGCCGATGGTGCCGCCCGCGCCGGTGCGGTTCTCGACGATCACGTGGCGGCCGAGTGCGGTGCCGAGCTCCGCGCTGATCGAGCGCGCGAGAATGTCCTGCACCCCGCCCGCGCCGAACGGAACGATGATGCGCGTGACGTTGCTCTGCGCCCGGACCGTCGCTCCGCTGCACCCGAGACCCAGAGCCAGCAGAAACACAAGCGGCCTTTTCATATCCCGCACCAGTCTCGAATCAGCTCTTCGTAGATCTCCACCGACTGCCGGATGCGCTCCATGCTGCAGTACTCGTCGGTCTGGTGCGCCTGCTGCGGCTCGCCCGGCCCGAGCACCACCGCCGGCGCGCCCTTGTAGACCTTCAGGAGATTCCCCGCATCGGTGTTGTAGGTCTGGGCGCGCGGCTCAGGCTTCACGCCGAGCGTGCGGCCGGTGATCTCGAACACGCGCTGCACCCAGTCATCCTCCGGTTCGGTCCACACCGCGTTCATGTCCGAGAACACCTCGAGCTCGGCCTCGTTCCCGAGCGTCGCCTGCAACTTCGCGCGCAGGGCCGCGTGATCCATGCCCGGCACCGTCCGGATGTCGACCCCGAAGCTCGCCGCGTCGGGCACGGAGTTGACCGTGTTGCCGCCCTCGAACGTGCCGACGTTCATCGTCGGCTTGCCCATCACCGGATGCGCCGGCTGGCCGAAGTCGAATGACTCGAGCTTGGACACCGCGCGCACCGCCTTGTAGATCGCGTTCACGCCGAGCTCGGGCATGGATCCGTGCGCCGAAACGCCGCGGAACCGCGCGTGGAACTTGAGCGAGCCCTTGTGCCCGACGTAGGGATAGTTCGAAGTCGGCTCGCCCACGATCATCGCCCCGGCGCGGCCGAGCAGCTGCGTCCGGGCGAGGTGCTCCGACCCTATGCACCCGCCCTCCTCCGCGGCGGTGAGCACGATGACTACGCCCGGCGTGCCCGGAAATTTTTTCGCGAGCTTGCGCGCCGCGAGCAGGATCGCCGCGACGCCCGCTTTCATGTCGGAGGAGCCGCGCCCGTAGAGCCGGTCGCCGTCGGTTTCCCCTGCGAACGGGTCGCGCGACCAGGCCGTGGCGCCGAGCGGCACCGTGTCGATATGCCCGGTGAGGCACAGCGGCGGCGAATCCTCGGCGCCGGCGCGCGCGATCACGCTGGTGCGTGCGTCCTCATATTCGTGGTAGGCGACGCGAAAACCCCAGCCCTCGAGCAGCGCGCCGAGATGCCGCGCGCAGTCGCGCTCGCTGCCGGGCGGATTGACCGTGTCGAATCGCAGCAGCGACCGGGTCAGCGCGATGGCGTCTTGCATGTCAGAAAGCGTCGGTCACTTGAGCGGGGGCAGCGGCGCCGGCACCCCGGCGGGAAGCGGATGCCTGTCGACGTTGAGCACCATCGACACCAAGCTGTAGTAGCCGCTGACCCCGATCAGGTCCACGACGCCGCGCTCGCCGAATTTGTCGGCAACCGCATTGTAGGCCGAATCGCTCACCGCCTTGCTCTCGTGCAGCTCCTTGCAGAAATCGTAGACGGCCGTCTCGTCGTCCTTCATCCCCGCTGGACGCTTTCCCTGGGCCAGGTCTGCGGCGAGCTGCGGGTTGAGCCCTGCCTTGAGCGCGAGCGCGTGGTGAGCGTGCCATTCGTACTGCGCGGTCCAATGGCGCGCGGTGATGAGGATCGCGAATTCCTTGAGCCGCTCCGGCAGCGAATTGTTGAAACGCAGGTATTCGCCGATTTTCTGCGCGCGGTCCGCGAGCTCGGGGCTGCGCAGCAGCGCGTTGAACGGCCCGCGCACCCCGCCGCGAGGCCCGGAGGCGATTTCCTTGTACACCTTGCGCTGCGCGTCGGTCATGTCTTTTTCGCCCAGGGGCTTGAAGCGCGCCTCTTGGCCGAAGGCCGACGTTCCGGCCATCGCCAGCATGCAAACCGCAAGTGCGCCGAGTCCATTCATGAGTCCTCCCGTTGTGAGTCGGTTAATATAAGCTTCGACGACTCGCGAGTCGACCCATGAAACGCGCATCCGTCCTGCTCCGCCTGATCGCTCTCCTCCTGTGTCCATCCCCCGTTCTTGCCCAGGCGTATCCCGGCAAACCGGTCAGGATCGTGGTGCCCTACTCGGCCGGCGGCGGCACCGACATCGTCGCGCGCGCAGTCGGCCAGAGGCTCGCCGACGCTTGGGGCCAGCCGGTGATCGTGGACAATCGCGCCGGTGCGAGCGGCATGATAGGCGCCGAGGCGGTGGCCAGAGCCCCCGCCGACGGCACCATGCTGTTGATGGCGACACCGCCGGAAGTCGCTGTGAACCATCACCTGTTCAGCAAAGTCGGCTACAACCCCGAGCGCGATTTCGCTCCGATCACACTGGTCGCCGTCACGCCCTTGGTCATCGCGGCGTACCCGGGCGTGCCCGCCCGGAACATTCAAGAGCTCGTCGCCCTCGCCAAGGCGAAGCCGGGCACGCTCGGTTTCGCCACGCCCGGAACCGGCAGCACCCAGCACCTTTCGGGAGAGATGCTGATGGCGGCTGCGGGCATCCAGCTGGTCCACATCCCATACAAGGGCGCGGGGCAGTCGATCCCCGACGTGATAGGCGGCCAAGTGCCGCTCGGCATCTACGGGCTGCTGACGATCAGCCAGCACGCGAAGGCAGGCAGGATGCGGGTGCTGGCAGTGACGACGCTCAAGCGGTCTTCCGCCGCGCCGGAATTGCCCACGCTCGCCGAATCGGGTTTTCCCGGGTTCGACACCTCGCTCTGGTTCGGCCTGCTCGCGCCGGCGGCCACGCCCAAGGACATCATCGGCAAGATTCACTCCGACACAGTGCGAGCTCTCAAGCTTCCGGACGTGCAGGAGCGCATCGCGTCCCAGGGCGCCGATATCGTGGGGAGCAGCCCGGACGAATTCGCGGCCTTCATCGCCGCGGAGTCCGCGAAGTACGCCCGCATCATAAAGCGGGCCGGCGTCAAGCTCGATTAGGGCGCGCGAGAACTCAGGCGTTTGCGCGCTTGGGCGCGCCGCTTTTCTCCCTGCGGCCGCGGGGGATCGCCAGCTTTCGCCCTTCACTGAGCATCCGCCCGCACTCCTCGCCAGTGGTCGGCCGGGCGAAGAGATAGCCCTGCATCTCGTCGCAGCCGTTCGTACAGAGAAAAGCGAGCTGGGCTTCGGTCTCGACGCCCTCGGCGACGACGTTCAGCCTGAGATTCTGCGCAAGGTTGATGATCGCGCGGGTCAGCGTGGCATCGTCTGCGTCGGTCGAGATGTCGCGGACGAACGTGCGGTCTATCTTCAAGGTGTCGATGGGGAAGCGCTTCAGGTAGCCCAGGCTCGAATATCCGGTGCCGAAGTCGTCCATGGACAGCTTGACCCCCGATTCTTTCAGGTCGTGCAGCGTGCGCGCCGCCCCCTCCGGATCGTTCATCAGCAAGGACTCGGTGATCTCGAATTCGATGAGCGCCGGGTCGACTTTTGCATTGCCCAGGATTTGCCCGACGGCGCCTTTTAGATTCTTCTGCTCGAACTGGCGCGCCGAGAGGTTGACCGAGATCGGAGGGACCTTCAAGCCGGCTGCCTGCCAGGCCTTGATCTGGGCGCAGGCCGTATGGAGAACCCATTCTCCGGCCTGGACGATCAGCCCGGTTTCCTCCAGCACCGGAATGAAATCGCCCGGTAGGATCATGCCCTTGTCCGGATGCTGCCAGCGCAGGAGCGCCTCGAATCCGCAGATTTTTCCAGTGACGAGGTCGGCCTTGGGCTGATAGAAGAGGCGGAACTCCTCCCGCTCGAGCGCCCGGCGCAGCGCGATCTCCATCTGCACGCGCTGCAGGGCGCGCTCGTTCATGTCCCGCGTGAAGTACTGGTAGTTGTTGCGTCCCTCCTCCTTGGCGCGGTACATCGCCGCGTCCGCGTTCACGACCAGCGCTTCGGCGTTGTCGCTGTCGGCCGGATACAAGGTGACCCCGACGCTCGCGGTGGCGTAGGTTTCCTTCCCTTCCAGATCGAACGGCCGCTTGAAGACGTCGATGATTTTCTGCGCCACCAGTCCCGCGTCGCCGGGCTTGGCGAGCTCGGAGAGGATCGCGGCGAACTCGTCGCCGCCGAGCCGTCCGACGGTGTCGCTCGCGCGAATGCAGCTTCGCAGCCGCTGGGCCGCTTCCTTGAGCAGCTTGTCGCCGGCGCCGTGCCCCAGCGTGTCGTTGACCAGCTTGAACCGGTCCAGATCGATGAACAGCACCGCCATCGGCCAGTCGTTGCGCCTGGCGAGCGCCATCGCCTGCGTCAGGCGGTCCTGGAACAGGTTGCGATTGGGCAGGCCGGTGAGCGCGTCGAACTGCGCGAGATAGGAGACCTTCTCTTCGATCGCCAGGCGCGCGCGGATATCGCGCGAGATCCCCGCGATGAGTGTCGTGTCCTCCGAACGCAGCACGTGCCGCGTCGATTCGAACGGCAGCAGGGTCCCGTCCTTGCAGATGTAGTGGCTTTTCATCTCGCCCACGAGCTCGTCCGCGCCGCCGGCGGGACGCGCGATCAGCTCGTCGTAGGACCGTTCGAGCTCCTCCCGGCCGACGGGAAGCACGTCCTGAGGGCCCATGCGGAGCATTTCTTCCCTGGAGTAGCCGAGCAATTTGCACGACGTCTCGTTGACGTCCACGAAACGCATCGTCGCGCGGTCGATCAGGACGATCATGTCCGCCGAATTGTCCATCGCGAGGCGGAAGCGCCGCAGCTCCTCCTCCGCGGCGCGGCGCTCCGTGACGTCGCGCACGACGGCGACGATGACGTGGCTTCCCTCCGACTGGACGGCGCAGCGGAAAGCCTCGACCGGAAACCGGGAGCCGTCCTTGCGACGGTACCAGCCGCCCACCGCGGTGTCGCCCTCGCCGCCCTCGATCAGGCGGCTGTAGATCCGCGAGAGCTCTTCGCGGGAGATCGAGATGATGTCCTGCGGCGCCAGGCTCAGCAGCTCCGCGCGGCTGTAGCCGAGCTTCCTGCACGCGGTGTCGTTGATGTCGATTACCTTCATGCGGACCGGATCGAGGAGCCATATCATGTCTTCGGACACGTCCATCGCGGTCCGGAAGCGGCGCAGCTCCTCTTCGCGTTGCTTGCGCTGCAGGAATTGCCCGATCTGGCTGCCGATGACGCTGATGGCCTCCATCAGCCGGTCTTCGGGCTCGCGAACCTCGCGGCTGTTGAAGGCGAGCACGCCGATCGCATTTCCTTCCGAGATGACCGGGAAGACAAACGTGCCGCGTATTCCGGCGCCGCGGGCGAGCGCGGCCTGGCCGGCCCGGGCGTCCTGAGTGATGTCGGTTGCCCAGAGCGGCTGCCGCGACTGCCAGACCTTGCCTGCCAGGCCGACGCCCGGTGCATAGGAAAGCTCGCGGGATTTTGCGAGGAATTGCTGGACGGCATCGTCGGAAATGCCCCAGGCGTCGGCGAAGCGAAGCGTCCCGCTCTTGTCGTCCCAGCGGAAATAACGCCCGCACTCCCAGCCCTCGGTCTCGCAGATCGCGCGCACGGCAGCCTGCACTGCCGCGGTCACGCTGTCGGCATCGGCGAGAGACCGGCTGACCGCGTGCTCCAGCGCCTGCAGTTGCTCGGCGCGCTTGCGCTCGGTGATGTCCTTGCCGACGCCCCGGTAGCCCGTGAAGACACCCGAGGCATCGAACATCGGCTCGCCGCTCACGTTGACCCAGATCTTCCTGCCGGACTGATCCGCCCTGCGCAGCTCCAGATCGCGGAAGGGCTTGCGCGCGTCGAGCAAGGCGATGTGCGCGTTCCAGTCGGCTTCGCTCATGTTGTCGTACTTGAAATCCCAGCGCCTCTTTCCGAGCGATTCGTTGCGGCCCTTGACGAGCCACCCGGGCCCGCTTCCGGAGGAGGAGGTGAAGCGGTACTGATCGTCCTGCTCCCAGTACATGTCCGAGGACAGATCGGTCAGGCTGCGAAAGCGCCGCTCGCTGCCGATCAGCTCCTTTTCGACGTGTTCGCCCCGCTTCAGACTCGAGAGCATCATGAGTCCGAGCAGGAGCACCACGAGGGATCCGAAGGCTCCCGCCGACAGGTAGAAGAGGCGCGCTGTGCTGAAATCCGCGAGGAGCGAGTCGAGCGACTGGGCGACCACGGCGTACAGGGGGAAACCCGGGACCCGGCGGAAACTGAAAAGGCGCTCGACGCCGTCGAAAGCGCTTTGTCCAATATAGCTCCCGCCACCCGCCGCCGCGGCGCTCGACGGAAGGTCGGGGAGCGGTCTGCGCTGTACCGCTTCGAGCTCCGGCCAGCGCAACAAAACGGTATTGTCGAAACGCCTGATCCCGACGAGGCCGTTCGCTCCGAGATCGAGCCCTTCATAGACGCGGGTGAGGGCCTGCGGCGACACCGATAGCACCAGCACGCCCGCAAATCTTCCGCTCCGGTCGAGGATGGCGCGAGTGAACTGGATCGAGGGCTTGCCGGAGACGCGGCCCTTCACGGGATTGCTGATATAGACTTGGTCCGGGCCCTCGCTGCGATGGACCTTGAAATGCTCCCGGTCGCCGAGAAAGACGCGTTCCTTCGGACCCGGCAGATCGGTGTAGGCGAGCCACCCGTCGGCACCGATCACCGAGACCTGCAGGACGAAGATATCCCTGCGCAAATCCTTCTCGGCCCTTGCGGCTTCCGCAAAACGCTTCGGGTCCCGGGTCCATTGCATCCGCAGACGCTGCAGGACCAGATCGGCCCCACCCGCGTACGAGGAGAAGTGCTCGGCGACGATACCCGAGAGGTTCCTTCCGTTCTGGGTGGCGGCGCGCACCTCGGCCGCGCGGTCGCTCACGAGCTGATATGCGACGGTGCCCCAAATCGACACTACGATGACGGCAATGGCCGTTATCAGCTGGACGCGGACTTGACGGATGGGCGTCGAGTTCATAGGCGCGGCATGCTCTTTTTAGGAAGGATACGGGAAACCATGCCTTCCGGGGCGAGGGGTCCCCCAGTGGGATCCGTTCCCCTTTTGCGCTAGCATGGCGGCGCATGACTGGGACAGGAGGATCATTGTCCACTCGCAGGGAGTTCATCGGGAACGTGACCGGCGCAATGGCCGGCATCGCTTTTGTCGGCTGCGATCTCCTCGCTGCGCGGAACGCGCAGGCGCAGGCGGGCGCGACGGTCCGGCGCCGGGAAGTATTGGTGAGCGGCCGCCGCGTGAAGACGGTCGACGTGCACGCGCACTGCGCCGTGCCGGAGGCGATGGCGCTGATGGGGCTGAAGGTCGAGACCCAGTCCCTGATCATGGGGCAGGACCGCATCCGCGCGATGGACCAGCAAGGCATCGATATCGAGGCGCTCAGCATCAATCCCTACTGGTACAAGGCCGAGCGCGATCTCGCGCGAGCGCTCATCAAGATCCAGAACGAGAAGCTCGCCGAGCTGTGCGCGTCCCGGCCGGATCGCTTCGTCGCCTTTGCGACCGTGGCGCTGCAGTACCCCGATCTCGCCGCCGCGCAACTCGAGGAAGGCGTGAAGAAGCTCGGCCTGCGCGGCGGCTCGATCGGCGCCAACGTCTCCGGCGAAGAGCTGTCCGACCCGAAATTCCATCCGTTCTGGGAAAAGGCGGAGCAGCTCGGCTGCCTGATTTTCATGCATCCTCAAGGGGGCACCGCAGGATTCGAGCAGAGGCTCAAAGGCAGTGGCGGCCTGGGCAACGTCATCGGCAATCCGCTCGACACGACGATCGCGCTCTCGCACCTGATCTTCGAGGGAACGCTCGACCGGTTTCCCGGCATCAAGATCTGCGCGGCCCACGGCGGCGGCTACCTGCCCTCCTACGCGGCCCGATCGGATGCCGGCTGCGTGACCTTTCCCGAGCGGTGCGCCAAGGTGCCGCTCAAAAAACGCCCCACCGAATACCTGCGCCAGCTCTATTACGATTCGATCGTCTTCACGCCCGAAGCGCTGCGCCACTTGGTCGCCGAGGTCGGCTCCGGCCGGATCGTCATGGGAACGGACTATCCGTTTCCCTGGATGAAAACTTCAGTGGACCACATTCTCGACACGCCGGGCCTCTCCGATGCCGAGCGCGCGGCGATGCTGGGCGAGACCGCGTCCCGGTTGCTCGGGATCAAGGCCTAGCGCTGGACCGCTCACGTTCAGCCGACGATCGCTTTCCATTTCCCCGCGAGCCGCTCCGCGCCGCGCAGCGAAAGGGCGAAGATCGTGTAGGTCGGGTTCGAGGCGCCGCTCGTGGGAAAGATTCCCGGCCCGGCGACGAAGAGGTTCGGGAGCTCGTGCGACTGGCCGTAGCTGTTGACCACCGAGTCACCTCCCCCCTTGCCCATGATGGTCCCGCCCATCAGGTGGATCGTCGGGATGTTCCCGCGCCCGGACCAGGATTCCTTGGCGCCCGCCGCGTTGGCGATCTTGAGGCCTTCCTCGAAGTTCGCATTCCACACGCGAGCGACGTCCTCGTCGTAGCTGTGGACGATCCTGCCGAGCGGCATGCCGAACTCGTCCTTGTCGGCCGCCAGCTCGACCCGATTCTCCACGTTGGGCATTTCCTCTCCGAAAGCGTTGATGCGGGTCAGCCCGCGCGCGGCGCGCTTCATGAACGCGTGCAGCTCGGCGCCGAACAGGTCGAGCCGCGCGTTGGCGAAGCCGCCGAGGTCGCTCGTCTTCAGCGCGGACCCGGCGACGATGAACGTGCTGCCGAAGGCACCCTTGTGGCTGGTCTTGCCGTAGCGGTCGTAGGACATGTATTGCGCGCCGGTGGTGCCCATGTGGTTCTGGACGTCTTCGTCGAAGATCGCCCAGGTGCCGGAAGCGAAATGCGTCGTCATGTATTTGCCGACCAGGCCGCTCCGGTTGGAGAGGCCCTTCCGATGCGCGCCGTTCGCCGAATTGAGCAGGATGCGCGGGTTCTGAGCAGCCCACGCGGCGAGCACCACCACGCTCGCCGGCTGGAATTGCTTCTCCTTCTTCTGGTCGTAGTACTCGACGCCGGTGACGCGGGTCCCGTTGCCGTTGGTGAGGACGCGCGTGGCAGTGCTCCACGGCCGCACCTCGACGCCGGCGGCTCTCGCGTCGCCCAGGTACGTGACCAGCGGATTGGAGAGCGCGCCGGTCGGGCAGCCGACATGGCACCAGCCGTCGTAGATGCACGCGGGGCGCCCCTTGTACGCGGTCGAGTTCATGCCGACCGCCGCTGGCGCCATGCGGATGCCGACCGCTTCGAAGCCCTTCAGCCAGATGTCGCCGTTGCGGAAGGTCTTCATCGGCGGCATCGGGTAGGGAGCGCCCGCCGGCCGCCAGATCTCCTCGGCCTTGGCGTCGCCGGAGACGCCGACGTCGCGCGCCACCTTGTCGTAGTAAGGCGCGACGTCCTTGTAATCGATGGGCCAGTCGAGCCCCCGGCCGGCTTCGCTTTTCACCTTGAAGTCGTTCGGCAGCAGGCGCGGGAAGTTCGCAAAATAGTGCAGCGCGGCTCCGCCCACGCCCCAGCCGGATTGGTAGCCGTAGGAAACCGGATTCCTGCCCTCGAGCACGAAGGGCGCGCCGCCGTGCTTGATGCGCCGTCCCCAGAAATCCGAGCTGATCAGATCGGAGAGCTTCCAGTCCGGCCCCTGCTCCAGCACCACGACTTTCTTGCCGGTCTTCGAGAGCACCGCGGCATAGACCGAGCCCGACGCACCCGCGCCGACGATGACGACATCGACTTTCTCGAACTTGGCCATGTCACCACCTCCGCTCGGGCGCGATGTGCGGCATGTAGGGGATGCCGAGGGATTCGTAGCCTTCCACCGTTCCGTAGACCACGTCGACGGCGTCGCTGCGCGTCACGAAGTAGATGAACGGCCCGGGCGGTCCCTGCCAGCCGTCGAGCTTCCCCTGGCGCATGAGGTCGACGAGCTCTCGCTGCTCGAGGGTGTTGAGCTGCGCGAAACGACGCCCCTCGCGCGCCTGGCTCGCCCTGTCGATCGCGGCGATCGCGGCCCTGTAGAAGTTCGCATAAGGGGGCTTGACGTTGAGGATGCGCGCCTCGAGCAGCGCCTCTTCGGGCGGAACCGAAAGCTGCTGATCGATGAAATGCGAAATTCCAGCCGCGCGGGCGCCGGGAACGAGCGTCTCGCCCAGCGCCTCCAGGGTCTCGGCCTCGCCGGCCTTCAGGAGGCGAAAGGGCACGCCCTGGGCGCGCGCCTCGCGCGCGGTCAGGAGAATTGGGGCGCCGCCCACCGTGAACGCGAGCGCGCCGAGCGTCGCGCCGCGGATGAAGTCCCGTCGTTTCATCTCGTGCATGAGGTCCTCCTCGACAAGCGCTGGCTGCTGCTCCGGGTGGAGCGGCGGGCTGCAACGGGATTCTAGGCCAACTCCAACTTCCAGATAAAGGGGTGCGGTCCGGACCTGTTTACGGCGGGCCGTCGAAGGTGCAACATGACCGCCTTCGGCCGCTCCGAATT